>OLQO01001100.1_pt1 | contig 19126 bp, 16 predicted proteins | sample 1672281 | NCBI WGS metagenome assembly OLQO01 (sample SAMEA3136667, study PRJEB25190) | human gut metagenome | biome: human gut; feature: human-associated habitat; material: faeces | place: Austria | collected 2013
GTCTTTTAGCATATCTTCTTGTTTCCATTTTTATTTTTTCTATCATTTCTTCTTTTGTTATTTTTTTATCTAAGTATTCTACTACTTCTTTATAACCTAGACCTTGCATTGCTGTTGGGAATTTATTATATTTTTTTAGTATGTTTTCTACTTCTTTTATTAAACCTTGCTCTATCATTATATCTACTCTTTTGTTTATTCTTTTGTATAATTCTTCTCTTTCCCAATTTATTGCATATACTTTGTAATCGTATTTTACTTCTTCTTTTCTAGATTCTTTTTCAAGCTCTGTTTTTGTTTTTCCTGTTTGATGATACATTTCTAGTACTCTTAGTATTCTTTTTTTATCATTTTGACTTATGCTTTTCATTGCTTCACAGTCTATTTTTTTTGCTTCTTCATACAAATTTTGTAAGCCTTCTTTTTCTACTCGCTCTTCTAAATATTTTCTGTATTTTTCGTCAATTTTTATATCATTATATTGTATATTATAAATTAAACTATTAACGTATAAACCTGTTCCTCCAGCAATTATTGGCGTTTTTCCTTTTTTTAATATTTCTTCTATTGCTTTTTCTGCTTGAACTTTAAATTCTGCAACACTATATCTTTCTGTTGGAGATACTATATCTATCATATAATGTTTTATTCCTTGCATTTCTTCTTGAGTTACTTTTGCTGTTCCTATATTCATATCTTTATATATTTGCATTGAATCTGCAGATATTATTTCTCCATTACATTTTTTTGCAAGTTCAACAGATAGGCTTGTTTTCCCTGATGCTGTTGGTCCACATATTACAATTACTTTTGGTTTTGTATTCATTATATTTTCAATCCTTTTATATAACTTACTTCAATTACTAATACTATAATAAATATAATAGCTATTGTCAAAATTTTTCTACTAAAAACATTTTTTTCTATAATTTTCATTTTATAATTATTCATATATTTTGCTATTGTTGGCATTGTGATTATTCCATTTACTGCAGTAAATATAAATAAATCTACATTTTTTATAAAGCTTGTTGCCTCTGTGGTTTTTGCACTTATATTTGCTATATTTATAACAATTAAGGTTGCAATAAAGTTAATTATAAATCCTATTATTATAAATACAACTTTATTTTTTATTTCAAATAATTTCATATTTGATATTGTTATAGCCATTAATGCTAAATACAATATTGTAATTATTAAAAATATTATAATTTTCATATTTTCCTACTTTCTAGCAAATTTTCTTTCAATGTCGTATTTTGTCATTTTTATAGCTGTTGGTCTTCCGTGTGGACATGTAAATGGATTTGGTAATTCTAATAATTTGTCCATTAAGCTGTCTACTTCTTCTTTTGTTAATGCCATATGTGCTTTAACAGCTGCTTTGCAGGCAACAGTTGCTATAAATCTTTCTTCTATTTCTTGTTTTGCTGTTCTTGCTACTGTATTTATTTCGTCTAAAGTTTCTAAGAATAATTCTTTTGTATCTAAGTCTAGCAATATACTTGGTGTTCCTGAAATTTTTATTGTATTTTCTCCAAATTCTTCTATTATAAATCCTGCTTTTTCAAATAATTCTAAATTATCTTTTGCTATATTCATTTCTTTGTGTGTTAATGTTATTATGTCTGGCAGAATCATAAGTTGTGAGTCTTTTTCTGTTTCTTTATAGAAATTCTTTTTTACTTTTTCATACATAATTCTTTCGTGTGCAGCATGTTGATCTATTATGTACATTTCTTTATCCATTTCTATTATTATGTATGTTTTAAAGGCTATTCCTATAAATTTATAAAATGGCTTACTTTTATATACTTCGCTGTCTTCAAATACAGATATATTTTTTGTTTCTGCTAAATTCATATCCTCATATGATATTGCATTTTCTTCCTTTTTTTCTTCTACTTTTTCTGTTTCTGGTAATTTTCCAAATGTTTTTAAATACATTTCATTAAAGTCAACATTGTTTATATTTTCTTTCAATTTTTGTAATTCATCTAATTTTTCGAATACTGTTTTTTCTTCTGGATTTTTTTCTTTTTCATTTGTTTCTTGTTCATTTAATTCTGTTTCTTCTATTTCTTTTGCCTCTTGATTTTGCTCTATTGATTCTAAATCTTTCAATGGTTCTGTTTCTTGTATTTTTTGTTCTATTGCTTCGTTTATAATATCTTTATTTTTTATTATGTTTTCTATTTCTTTATCTTCAAATATTTTTTCTTTTTCCTCTATTACAGGCTTTGTTTCTTGTTCTTCTGTTTCATTCAAGTTCATTTCTGCTTTTGTATTTTCTTGAGATTTTGTTTCTGTTTTTGGTACTTCTAAATCATTTATAATTTTTCTTTGTAATTCTATTAATTTATTTAATGTTGAATTTGCATCTATTTTTTCTTCTACTTTTGGTTCCATATTCGCATTATTTCTAAATAATGAGTTTGATGGTATTTTAAAATTTTCTGCATTATTGCTTTTATCTCTTTCTGTATCTGTTACTAAATCATTTTTTAATAGAGTATCTTTTATTGAATGATATATTGCTTTAAATACTTTTTGTTCTTCTACAAATCTCACTTCTAATTTTGCTGGATGAACGTTTACATCTACTTTGCTTGAATCCATTTCTATATTTAAAACTAAAAATGGATATTTTCCTATTGGTAACATTCCTTTAAAACTTTTTTCTACTGCACTTGATAAGGTTTTATCTTTTATATATCTATCATTTACAAAAAATAATTGGTTACTTCTATTTGAACGTGCAATTCCTGGTTTTCCAACTACCCCTTTTATATGTAAATCTTCATATTGATAATCTACGTCTAAAACTTGTGTTGCAACATCTTTTCCATATATGCTATAAATTACATCTTTTAAATTTCCATTTCCTGTTGTTTGAATTACAACTTTACCGCTAGATATTAGTTTGAAAGCTATTTCTGGATGTATTAATGCAAGTCTTGTTATTGCATCTTCTATATAACCTGCTTCTGTAAAGTCTTTCTTTAAAAATTTATATCTTACTGGTGTATTAAAGAATAATTTTGTTACAGTAATCATTGTTCCAACCGGTGCTGCTATTTCTTGTTTTTCTAAAATATCCCCTGCTTCTACAACTATTTTATTTCCTGTTTGTAAATCTCCTGTTCTTGAAATCATTTCAACATTTGCAATAGCTGCAATACTTGCTAGTGCCTCTCCTCTGAAACCCATAGATTTAACTGTTTTTAAATCTTCGGCTACTCTTATTTTACTGGTTGCATGTCTTTCAAAGGCTATTTCCATATCATCTGGCATAATTCCTTTTCCATCATCTGTAATTCTTATGTATGAAATTCCTCCATTTTTTATTTCTATATTAATATTTTTTGCTCCTGCATCTATTGAGTTTTCAACCATTTCTTTTACTACAGAAGCTGGTCTTTCTATAACTTCTCCTGCAGCAATTTGGTTAATTGTTAGTTCATCTAATAAAACTATTTTTCCCATATTTTTTCTCCTTCAACTATATATTAGAATTTTTCAAATGAATTATATCATTAAAATTTTATTTTTGTATAGTTTTTTACAACTTTTTTATTATTTAAATTAAATACAAAATTATATATATGTGGCTCCACGAGTATGAAACATTTTTCTTTCGAAAACATGCAGAAAGAAAATATCCTTCACACTGCAAGATGGAGCAGACTTCTATATAATTGTAACACAATTTCAAAAAATGAATATTATATACCATACTAAGAAGTAAAGCTTAGGTTCTTATATAAGGAGGTAGCTATTATGGGAAATTGTTGCTGCGGAAATGACAACATTTTATGGTTCATCATTTTATTCCTTCTTCTTTTCTGTGGAGGATGCGGAAACAGATGCTGCGACAGAGGAAACTGTGGTTGCAACGATGGATGCGGATGTTAGTCTTATGAAAAAAATGTACTTATTGAAAGGGGGGAAATGTTATGCCAGAAAATAGAGGATGCGGATGCGGTTGCGGATTTGGTGGTGACTGCTGTTGGATAATAATATTATTCATATTAATAATTTGCTGCTGTGGAAATAACAACGGATGTTGCTAATTTTTAAACACAAACTTAAGGGAGCCTTTTAGCTCCCTTGTTTTATTTTTAATACATTCCGCCCATTGGTGCGTCTTCATGTCCTCCACATCCGCATTCTTTTGGTTCTTTCTTTTCTGTTACTAAACTTTCTGTTGTTAATATCATTGATGCTACACTTGATGCATTTTGTATTGCACTTCTTGTTACTTTTGTTGGGTCTACTATTCCTTCTTTTTTCATGTCTACATATTTTTCTGTTGCTGCATCAAATCCTATTCCGTCTTCTGAATTTTTAACTTTTTCTAGTATAACCGCTGGCTCTAGTCCTGCATTTCTTGCTATTTGTTTTATTGGTTCTTCTAAGGCATTTAATACTATTTTTGCTCCTAGTTTTTCGTCTTCTTCTAATGTACTTGCTAATTTTTCTACTTTTGGAACTACATTTACATATGCTGTTCCTCCACCTGCAACTATTCCTTCTTCAACTGCTGCTTTTGTTGCAGATAATGCATCTTCTATTCTTAGTTTTTTGTCTTTCATTTCTATTTCTGTTGCTGCCCCAACTTGAATTACAGCAACTCCACCTGCTATTTTTGCAAGTCTTTCTTGTAATTTTTCTTTATCGAATTCACTTTTTGTTTCTTCTATTAGATTTTTTAATTGTTTTACCCTTTCTTCTATTTTTGCTTTATCTCCGCTTCCATCAACTATTATTGTGTTTTCTTTTTGAACTTTTACTTGTTTTGCTCTTCCTAATTGTTCAATTTGAACATCTTTTAGTTCCATTCCAAGGTCTGAAGATATAACTTCTCCACCTGTTAAAATTGCCATATCTTCTAGCATTTCTTTTCTTCTATCTCCATAACCTGGAGCTTTTACTGCTACAACATTTAAAACTCCTCTTAATTTGTTTAATATTATTGTAGACAATGCTTCTTGTTCTATATCTTCACATACTATCACAAGTTTTCCAGATTGTTGCATTAGACTTTCTAGTAATGGTAATATTTCTTGAATGTTACTTATTTTTTTATCTGTTAATAATATGTATGGATTATCTATAATTGCCTCCATTTTGTCTGTATCTGTTACCATATATGGTGAGATGTACCCTTTATCAAATTGCATTCCTTCAACTACATCTACATATGTATCTGATGTTTTTGATTCTTCTATTGTAATTACTCCATCTTTTGAAACTTTTTCCATTGCATCTGCAATTAAGTTTCCTATTTCTTTATTGTTTGCTGAAATACTTGCAACTCTTGCTATATCTTCTTTTCCATTTACTGGCGAGCTTATTTCTTTTATTCCTTTTACTGCTTCTTCTACGGCTTTATCTATACCTCTTTTTATTGCCATTGGATCTCCTCCTGCAGCAACATTTTTTACTCCTTCTTTTACCATTGCTTGTGCTAGCACTGTTGCTGTTGTTGTTCCATCTCCTGCTACATCGTTTGTTTTGGTAGAAACTTCTTTTACTAAACGAGCTCCCATATTTTCAAAACTATCATCTAGTTCTATTTCTTTTGCTATTGTAACACCATCGTTTGTTATTAATGGTGCTCCATAGTTTTTATCTAATACTACATTTCTTCCTTTTGGTCCTAATGTAACTTTAACTGTATCTGCTAATTTATTAACACCTTCTAATAATGCTTTTCTTGCATTTTCTCCATAAATAATTTCTTTTGACATTTCACATTCCTCCTATCATTTATTTATAGGCACGGAGCTCCGTGCCCCTACAATTAATTTATTTAACAATGGCTAGTATATCATCTTCACTAACAATTATGTAATTTTCTCCTTCGAATTTAACTTCTGTTCCAGCATATTTGCTTACTATTACGTTATCTCCTTTATGTACATCCATTTCTTGATATTTTCCTTCTACTTTTAATCCTGGACCTACTTCGATTACCTCTGCTACTTGTGGTTTTTCTTTAGATCCACTTGAAAGAATAATTCCACTTTTAGTTGTTTCTTCGCCTTCTTTCATTTTTATTAATACTCTGTTTGATAATGGTTTTATCATATAAATTACCTCCTTATTTTTTATATTAGCACTCATCTTGTTTGACTGCTAATAATTTATACCCATTTAATAAAATTGTCAATACATATTATCATTTTTCACAATAATTTCACATTTGATAGTAATTATTATAATTATCGTTTCTAAAATAATAAAAGTACAAGCTGATTGCCTGTACTTTTATTATATGTTTATTATTTTTTATATAGAACATCTTTTATTTTTTGGGCACGGAGCACCGTGCCCCTACATCTTCCAATGCAGTTTTATTTTATGCATGCTTTTATTAATCCTACAAATAATGGCGCTGGTCTGTTTGGTCTTGACTTTAATTCCGGATGGAATTGCCCTGCAATAAAGTATGGATGATTTTTCATTTCTACTATTTCTACTAAATTTCCATCTGGTGATGTTCCTGAACATATTAGTCCTGCTTTTTCTAATTGTTCTTTATAACTATTGTTATATTCATATCTATGTCTATGTCTTTCTTCTATTTTTTCTGTTCCATATATTTCTCTTGCTAAACTTCCCTCTTTTAATACACAAGGATAACTTCCAAGTCTCATTGTTCCTCCTTTTTTCTTTATGTCTTTTTGGTCTTCCATTATATGTATTACCGGATTTTTTGTTTTCTCATCTAGTTCAGCAGAATTGGCATCTTTTATCCCTAATACATTTTTTGCATATTCTATTACTGCCATTTGCATTCCTAAACATATTCCTAAAAATGGAATTTTGTTTTCTCTTACATATTTTATTGTTTCTATTTTTCCTTCTATTCCTCTATTTCCAAAACCTCCTGGTACAACTATTGCATTGTATCCTTTTAGTTTTTCTTCTACGTTTTGAGCATTTATTGTTTCTGAATCTACTAAATCTATTTTTACCTTTACATTATTTTCATAACCTGCATGTGTTAGGCTTTCTATTACAGATATGTAGGAATCTTCTAGTTTTACATATTTTCCTACTATTGCTACTTTTACTTCTTTATCTTTTATATTTCTTACATTGTTTATCATTTGTTCCCATTTTCTATTATCTGGAACATATCTATCTAATCTTAAATAATTGCATACTTCTCTTGCTAGACCTTCTTCTTCAAGCATTAATGGTACTGCATATAAACAATCTACTGTTCTATTTTGTATTACACTGCTTTTACGTACATTGCAAAATAGAGATATTTTTTCTTTCATATTTTCTGGTATATCTATTTCACTTCTACATACTAATATTTGTGGTTTTATTCCTAAACTTTGTAATTCTTTTACAGAGTGTTGTGTTGGTTTTGATTTTAGCTCATTTGACCCATTTATATATGGTAATAATGTTACATGTATATATAAAACATCTTCAGGATTTTTTTCTACTCCAACTTGTCTTATTGCTTCTACAAATGGTAAGCTTTCTATATCTCCAACTGTTCCTCCTATTTCGGTAATTACAATGTCTATATCTTCGTTTTCGAAACTATAAATATGGTCTTTTATTTCATCAGTTATATGAGGAATTATTTGAACAGTTTTTCCTAAATAATCTCCTCTTCTTTCTTTTTCTATAACGTTTGAATATATTCTTCCAGTTGTTACACTTGAATTTTTTGTTAAGTTTTCATCTATAAATCTTTCATAATGGCCTAAATCTAAATCTGTTTCAGCCCCATCATCTGTTACAAAAACTTCTCCATGTTCATATGGATTCATTGTTCCTGGGTCCACATTTATGTATGGATCTAGCTTTTGTATTGTTACTTTATACCCTCTATTTTTTAATAATCTTCCCAATGATGCCGCTGTTATTCCTTTTCCTAGTCCTGATACTACTCCACCTGTTACAAATATGTATTTTGTGTTCATAATTTTTCTCCTTCATATATTATTTTATAAAATAAAAAATAGATTAAAAAAACAAATCCGAAAAATTCGGTTTTTTTTTAATCTATGTTTAAAATTATAACATTACATTTTTTATATTGCAAGTAAAAATCCGATAAAAAAATTCATTCTCTATTTTTTAATTTACATATTTACTTTTTACATTTTGTGTTATAATAACAAAAAATGTTTTAGGAGGTATTTTTTATGACACCACATAATGAAGCTAAAAAAGAAGATATTGCAAATATTGTTATTATGCCTGGGGATCCTCTTCGTGCTAAATATATTGCAGAAAAATTTTTAGATGATTATAAACTTGTTAGTTCTGTTAGAAATATTTATGCTTTTACTGGTTCTTATAAAGGCAGAATAATTACTGTTATGGCATCTGGTATGGGTATGCCTAGTATGGGAATTTATTCTTATGAACTTTATAAATTTTATGATGTTGATACAATTATTAGAATTGGATCTTGCGGAGGTTATTCTTCAGATTTAAAACTTTTTGATATTATTTTATCTGAGCAAGTTTTTTCTGAAAGTAATTATGCTTTAAATGCAAATAATGAAGATTGTCATTTAGTTAAAGCATCTGATGAAATTAATAATATTATTGAAAAAACTTCTATAGATATAAATATTCCTGTTGTTAAAGGTACAACTGCTTGTACTGAATGTTTTGATTTATATATGTCAGACGTTCATAAGGTTTTAGATAGAATTCCTAGTGATTTAAAACCTATTGGTTCTGAAATGGAAGCTTTTGCATTATTTTATAATGCTAAAATGCTTGGTAAAAAAGCCTCTTGCTTAATGAGTGTTGTTGATATTAACGTCGATACTGACGGACCTAAAGCCAGTGCAACTGCTGAAGAACGTGAAACCGGTTTAAATAATATGATTACATTAGCATTGGAAAGTGCATTAAATATATAATTTTTTAAATGAAAAAATCTTTGAGCGGGTCGACAGAGGCGTCGACCCCCTACAATTTAGGTATAAATATTATTAATCCTATTATTGCACTTGCTATTGCTACTATTAGCACTGCTCCTGCTGATACGTCTTTTGCTATTTTTGCTTTTTCATTTTTTTCTGGCATTGCTATGTCTACAGTTTGTTCTATTGCTGTGTTGAACATTTCTGCTGATATTACTATTCCAAATAATATTATACATATTATCCATTCTATTTTGCTTATTTTTAGTATTATTCCTGCTATTATTACTAGTATCATTATTATAAAATGTATTTTCATATTTTGTTCTTTTTTTAGTCCTGTGATGATTCCTTCAAATGCATATTTGAAGCTGTAAATTAATTTTTTCATATTTATAACCTTTCTTTTATTTTTTGTGCTAGTTTTTCTGTTATTCCATCGACTTTTGTTAGTTCTTCTATACTTGCCTTTTTTATTTCTTCTATTGATCCAAATTCTTTTAATAGTTTTTTCTTCTTTACTTCTCCGATTCCTTCTATTTCATCTAAAATAGATTTTGTTAGCTGGCTTTCTCTAAGTTTTCTATGATAATTTATTGCTGTTTCATGCACACAGTCTTGGAATTCTGTTATTTTATTCATTAGTCTTTCAGATAGTTTTATTTCGTTTCTTTGTTCATCTATAAGTGCTCGTGTTCTGTGTTTATCGTTTTTTACCATTCCGTATAAGGCTATTTGATCTTCTAGTCCTAGTTTATTTATTATTTCTCTTGTTGCTCTTATTTGTGTTATTCCTCCATCTACAAATATTGCATCTGGCAGATTTCCAAATCCACTTTTATTTTCGCCCATTGAATGTTTTAATCTTCTTTCTATAACTTCTGCCATACATTTTGGGTCATCTTGTCCGAATACTGTTTTTATTTTAAATCTTCTTGATAGATTCTTTTTTATATATCCATCTTGCATTACACACATTCCTGCTACAATATTTGTTCCTGAAATGTTTGATATGTCGAAGGTTTCTATTTTTCTAGGCAATTTTTCTAATCCTAAAGTTTCTTTTAATTCTAATAATATACTTTGTTTTTCTTCGTTTTTATTTTTTAATGTTACATTTGCATTGTTTTCTGCCATTTCTACAAATCTTAATTTTGTACCTTTTTGAGGAACTTTTATTTCAACTTTTCTGCCCGCTTCTTTCCCTAACATTTCTTGTAAAAGTTCTTTATCCTCAATTTCTGTTCCTATCATTATTTTATTAGGAAGTTCTGCTCTTCCAATATAGTATTGTTTTATAAATCCGGAAATCACTTCACTATCTTCCATATCATTTAGCTCTTTGAAAAAATAATGCTCTCTTCCTACCATTTTACTGTTTCTAACAAAAAATATTTCAATACAAATTTCAAGCTCATTTCTTGCAAGACCTATAACATCTATATTATTTTCAGATATATTTGAAACTTTTTGTTTTTCGGTTACTCTTTCTATTGCAAGTTTTTTATCTCGTATATATGCTGCATTTTCAAAGTCTAATTTGGCAGATGCTTCTTTCATTTGAGCATCTAGTTCTTTTAATATTTTATCTGTTTTCCCATCTAATAGGTCTATTATTTCATTAATTTGTTTCATATAATCTTCTCTTGAAATATATCCCATACACGGTGCTGAACATCTTTTTATATGGTAATTCAAACATGGTCTATCTTTATATTTAAAGTTCTTGCATTGACGAATTTTATATTTTTTCTTTATAAAATCGACCATCTCTTTCGCTGCTCCAGCACTTACATATGGTCCAAAATATTTTGAACCATCGCTTACAATTCTACGTGTTATAAATACATTTGGAAATTCGGATTTAGCATCTATTTTTATATATGGATATGTTTTGTCATCCTTTAAAAGAACGTTAAACTTTGGCTTGTACTTTTTTATTAAATTGCATTCCAAAATTAAAGCTTCTGCCTCATTATCTACAACAATATACTCGAAATGGTCTATTAATGAGACCATTTTTTTTATTCTTTCTGTTTTATTTGTTTTTCTAAAATATGACTTTACACGATTTTTTAAAGAAATTGCTTTTCCAACATATATAACATTATCTTCTTTGTCGTGCATTATATATACTCCAGGCTTTCCTGGTAATTTTTTTAGTTCATCTTCTATAATAAATATTTTAAATCACCTCCTATTAATTAGTTTTTATATAATAATAATTCAAACTTTTTTATTATATTTTTAAGATATTTCTCTCATTTCACTATAATATTCTTGTGCTGGATATTTTTTAAAATATCTTTTTATTAAATCATTACAATTCCAAATTTTCCATTCTTTTTTGCTATTGTAATCATAATGCCATATTTCATCGTCTGAACATTCTATATTTTCTTCTATATAATCACCATTTTCTTTTCTCCAATTTATATATTCCATATTTTCTAAATATAATGTATTTTCTTGTACCTTTTTTCCATCCCAAAAAACTTTAGAAAGATATATCTTATTTTCTTCACATGCATACCAAATTATTTTTTTAATTTACTTTTATTTATTGTCGTTCTTTATCAGTAATATTTTCTGTTGATATTGGTTTGATTGAATATTCCCATTCTCTATATTTTTGTTCTGAATATTGTTTAGGTTCACTTTTCTCGAATACCCTGGATTCTCCAATATTTCCTTCCAAATCTGTTCTTTGCATTCCTTTGTTAAGCTCATTTAAATCACTCTCACTTTCATTTGCATTATTATACAATGAATTTTGGTTATTTTCAATATTGTTATTGCTTACATATTTTTAATTATTTGTATTTTTATTTTTTGTTTGATTAATTTGTTGTTCTGGTAAGATATTTTCGCTATTTAATGATTCTGTTTTTATTACTATCTAAAATAACACAATTCTAAAACTAATGTTAAACTGTGTTTCTATCTATATAAATTTTTTCTTTATCAGTTAATGATGCTCCAGCTGTATAGTTTTGATTTTTGTTCCATCAAAAAAGACAATATCTTTATTATATTGTCTTTTATAATTGTTCATTTTTTGTTTGTATTCTTCGGTAAGATTTGATTGCTCACTTGGTCTAATTGTTTGTTCAAATTTTTTATATTCTTCTGTTGTGCTACTATCTGAGGATTCTTTCTCAAGAATACAGGTATCGTACTGTCCAGATAATTTTTCCATTCTTCCTTTTTGAATCTGCCCGTTTTAATCACTCTCACTTTCATTTGCATTATTATACAATGAATTTTGATTATTTTCAACTTTAGCATATTGTTCTTCATCTAAATTGAGTTCATTACTATCTAAAATAACACAATTCTAAAACGTTTCTTTACTTAACTGTCTTGCAGATATAGTTTCATTACTATCTAAAATAACACAATTCTAAAACCATATAACACATTTTTTTATTCCGATACTCGTTTCATTACTATCTAAAATAACACAATTCTAAAACTAGTATTTCTTGCAAACCTGTCAGTTTTCCGTTTCATTACTATCTAAAATAACACAATTCTAAAACAAACAGTTATTTCCTCTCCCGCTTTTGTCAGTTTCATTACTATCTAAAATAACACAATTCTAAAACAAAGGTAAAGTTGCACTAACAAATGGTCAAGTTTCATTACTATCTAAAATAACACAATTCTAAAACGCTTTTTGCCAATTATTTAATATTGCTTTTGTTTCATTACTATCTAAAATAACACAATTCTAAAACGATAGATTAAGAGAAAAAGCAATGCCAAAAGTTTCATTACTATCTAAAATAACACAATTCTAAAACTGACCCACAAATTGCAGTAATTCCTCAAAAGTTTCATTACTATCTAAAATAACACAATTCTAAAACTAATGTTTACCATAAAAACAACTTAATCTAGTTTCATTACTATCTAAAATAACACAATTCTAAAACAACATTAAAAACTAATCTAATAATTTCTTTGTTTCATTACTATCTAAAATAACACAATTCTAAAACAGTGAGTTCTAAAATAGTATGTAGTGATATGTTTCATTACTATCTAAAATAACACAATTCTAAAACAAGGAGTAATTATGGAAAGTGAAATAAAAAGTTTCATTACTATCTAAAATAACACAATTCTAAAACTTCAACTCTATCATAGCAACTTTTTGGCATGTTTCATTACTATCTAAAATAACACAATTCTAAAACAACAGATATAATGTGTAAATTAAATGATTTGTTTCATTACTATCTAAAATAACACAATTCTAAAACCCGCTCTACTCTTTCATCAAACCAATGCCAGTTTCATTACTATCTAAAATAACACAATTCTAAAACCTCAAATTTTAGTAACTTTTTTCGGTTAATGACTCCGGTGCTTTTAGATAATAATTTTTATTAATATTCGTCAAAATTTTCATCTATTATATTTTTTTGTTCATATATCAGTGTTTTGTTTGATTTATTATTTTCTACTATTAATAATTTTACATTATTATATATTGAATATTTATATATTTCAACTAGTTCTTCTACATTTAAATATGTTTTCAAATTTGGTATTACAAGGATTTCAGCTATTTTTAGATTTGAAATTAAATCTATCATAAATTCAACCTTCTCTACTATTGTTGTATAGCATGTTGTATCTATTTTTACTTCAAATACTTTTAATAGATCCATAATATCTATTTCACTATTCATATTAAATTCAAAAGGGATTTCATTTATTTCTTCTGTAAGATATTTTCTTAGTTGTAATATTATTTTTTCTAATTCATCATCTTGTCTATTTTTTATATTTTGAGATATTAAACTATATATTTTATTAATGATTTTTCTGGCATTAAATTCTATATTAAATAGGTCTGTTAGCAAATATATTGTTTTATTTATTTTTAGTCTTTTTGAATCTTCCATTAATACAATGTTGTTATTTTCTTCTACTTCTCCATTACACTGTTCATTTATCTCACTAATAAAATTTCTAAAAAGTTTTTTATCATATATTTCTAAGATATTTATTTTTTCTTCTTTAAAGTTTATTTTGTTTTCAAAGCCAATTATAGACATAATCATAATATTACCAGCCTTTCTGTGTCATCTAAATTATTAGATTCCTTTTCTCCGACAATATACTCCATAGAATTGAATTGTTTTTCTGTAATAACTAATAATTGTACAAGTCCTTTTGATGGCTTGTTTTTCTCAATTTTTTCTCTTACTGCATTTGTTACTGAATTATTTAAAACTAATTTTACATATACCGATTCTTGCATCATTACAAAACCTTCTTTTATTAAGAATTTTCTAAACTTTGAATATACTTTTCTATCTTTAGAGGTTTCTGTAGGCAAATCAAAAAATACTAATATTCTCATAAATCTATATCTCATAGTTATAAACTTTACTTTCTTTTATATTTTCTAATGTATTAAATACACTTTGTATATATATTGGTATTGCATTTGAAACATATTGTTCTTTATTATTTAATACAATAATTTGATTTAATACATCTATTAATTTGTATTTTTGTATTTTATTAAATCCATTATTTATATTGTTATATACTATTTCATCTATTAAAGGTCTATATGGTTCCATTAAATCACAGGATAAGTTAAATTGATTATATTCATTTTTATGATTTATTCCTATTGGAGTTATATAGCCTTTGCTAACAATTTCTTTATTAAACGTCGATAATATTATTGAATAACCATAGTCTAGACTAATATTGATGTCGTCTTTTTCTCCTCTTATAAAGTTTTTACCAAATAGTAAATTAAAATATACTTTTGCTGCATGTCCTTCTCTATTTGTTTTATCTCCACTTTCGACACATCTTTCATAATCAAGCAATTTTTCATAACCTTCAATTTTCAATTTTTTTAATAACATTGCTTGATTATGTATTTTATACTTTACAATTTGCTGCCAAACGTCATCTTTATCTTTTTCTTTCCATTTTATTTGATTTTGAATTTTTTTACTTGTATTAAAAGAATTATAGTATGGTACAACTTCACCAGCTGGATTATGTGTTTCGTCACAAAATATTAGTTTTATTTTATTATTTATTAGTTCATTTATTAAGTATGATGTTATTGATACCATACCATTTTCTATAATAATCAAATTTATTTCAGATAGATGAATCATTTGTAAACTTTCACTTCTTATAATTAAATAATCGTTTTTATAACTTAATTTGCAATTTTTATTTACTACAACTGTTCTCCATCCCATTTATTTTATACCTTCTTTCGTACATTCCAGTTACAGATTTATCTATAAATGTCATATTTATTAAATCTTTTGTTTTAAATGTTTTTCCACATCTTCTACCTACTCTATCTGATTGATTTAATTTTTTCAAATTGCCTTGGCCTCTGTGCATAAGATCTATAATTCCATTTATAGCTGCTTTTTTATCTTCATATGTTAGTTTTTCATATATTTCTTTAATTTCATTATTGTTTAATTTTTCATATATTGACTTATATACTTTATATTCATTTTTTAATTTTTTAAGTAAATATTCATATATATTTATCATTTCATTTTGAATCTTTTCTTTATCTTCTTCTGTTATTTTATCTTGATTCATTATATATATTAGTTTGCTTATTTTTTGATCAACAATTAGTTGCTTATTTGTTCTAAATTCACTGTCGCTTAGCAGTACCATTGGTTCATTATTTGCATTTAAATACTCTTGATACTTTAATATTTTCTCCTTTATTATTTTTATGTTTGTAGTATTTTTCTGCTTACTTGCAATATATTCTTTTAATGTTATTTTATTTTTCTTTATATCATATGCTATTTTTACAGGTATTCCTATCATTTCAAATTGTGTATTTCCTTTGGAATCTATATAACTATAAATTGAAAAATAGGCTTTAATTTCACCAGAGTATCCACCATATTTTCCTACTAGCATATCTTCTTTTAATGGTATAACAGCTTTAACTTTTTTATCTTTTGGACTATATAAAGTTTGCTTGTAAAATGCTCCTGTTTGTTCTTCTAGTTTACGAGTTATATAACAATCTTTATAGTTTAATGTATTTTTTATTTTATTGTAGTCTATATTATTAGAAATCATTTTCATTATTATCCAAGTTTTGCTATATTTCTTTTTTGATTCTTCTTCATTTTTCTTTATATAATTTTTTACGTACTCTGTATATTTATATTCATCTTTGTAATGTAATTTTGTGTCTATTACATTTCCTACAATACTTATAATATATGCATCTTGTGCATGATGATAATCATTTATATTCCTATTTTTATATACTTCAAAGTGTTCTCTAAATTTATGTGTTAGTTGTGCTCTAATTGCAAACACACTGGTGTTTTTATATTGTGAAACTAATAAATTTGTTATATATTTTGTACTTTGTCTTGTTTCTACTAATTGTCTTGATATAAAAGTTACTTTTTCTTTATCTGTCTGGAACATTTTTCTTCTTGTTAAATTATGATATTTTTTTTCATCTATTAATCCACTTTTTCTAAGTTGTTTCCACCATATTTCTTGTTTATTTATTATTTCTTCATCTAATAATAAATTTCCACTCTTTCTTTGATTTTCATCTTTATATACTAATACTTTATTAGATAAACTATCATCTTTAATATAGCATTGTGGCAAAATATGATCAACTTCATACAAGTATAATGTATCTATATTTAAAGGTTTTGAACTATACATAGATCTACCATTTTGTGAAAAATATAAATATAATCTTTCATTAAAATCTTTTTCATTTTGTTTACTTTTTAATTCTTTATATACTTTTGGATTATAATCTCTAAGCATTTGTATTTGTTCTTCATATTTTTCATATGTTTTTAACAATTGTTTTGCTCTAGTATTATTTCTCTTTTTTTCTTGCTCTTCTCTTGCAAATTCTATATAAATATTTCTAGGTTCTTTTTTCATTACTTTAGTAATTTCTTTTACTACTTTTAAGCATTGCCAAATAGCTCTTTTATTTGCTGGTGAAGTTGGTATTTCATTTACTTCTTCATATGTTATATTTTCTTTTTGATTTTCTTGCATTCTTTTTTCTATTTGTTTATTAAAACCATATTTATTATTATTTATAATTTGCATAAAGTTTTCTTTTGTTGTTTCTAATTTTTCCATTATATTTTTATTATCATCATCTGATTTTAAACCTAACAATAATTCTTTTGATAACCTTGACCATCCACTATAGTTTTTCTTTATAAGTTGATTTATTATTTTTTCATCTAAGTTATATTCTTTTTTTATTTTTCTTTTTAAAATCTTCTTGTCTTCAAAAATAGTTATCCACTCAATTATATTTTCTACCATTTCTATATTTTCTTTGTTTATTTCACCTAGTAATTTTTCCATATCTATATAAGATGCCATATTAGACATGAATTTATCTACTTCTGCAAGTCCTGTAATTGAATCTATTTCTTTATAAATTTGATAATCTATTAATGTTTGTTTAAAATCACTTAGTTTTACCGTTTTCCTAACTTTAAATAGTTTTTCTATAATTAATGATTTTTCCTTTGGTGTTAATTTATGATTATTAACTCTAATATTAGCCAATTCATTTAATACACAAAATTCTGAATATAATATTGATTGTTTAGGCATAACATCTTCATTTAATAAATATGTACATTTATTTGTCATTCTTCTAATAAAGTTTTCTGCTGTTTTGTCCTTATCTACAATTTCATCAAATGTCCATGGTAAAATTTTTTCATCTGTATTTCTAACTAGCCATGCAAATTTACTATTGTTATTTTTAGAAAGTGGACCTACATAATAAGGTATTCTAAATTTCATTAATTCTAATATATGTTGTTTATTTTCTTGTAGAGACGGATAATACTTAGATTGATTTTCTAATATTTTTTCTAATTCTTGATAGTGTAATTGATATGGTATAGCTGCATTAGCTGTTGTATTTATTTTTATTAAAAAATTATCATTTTCTATATCTTTTAATATTTCTTCCTTTTCATTACAATTCTCTATTTTTTCTAAATCGTGCTTTATTCTTTCATGTAAATTTTTTATAGGACATTTTGATATATTTTTGTCATATATTGCATAGCTATTGTTTTTTTCAATTCTAAACATTTTATTATATTCACTTTTTAAATGTTCTTTATACACTTTTTTTAATATCTTTAAGTCGTTTTTGTATTTATTATACTTTTTTATAAAAGCCATTGATATACTAGCATTTCCCTGTAAAATATCTTGCAACACAAACCAATTATAAATTTTTTGCAATTCTTCATATATACAACTTTTTTCCTTTAAACTTTCTTTTATTTCATCTTCATTTGTAATTTCATTACTAAATGAAATTGATGAATTTTCTATATCAATATCAAATATTTTATTTATATGAAATTCACTTCCTAACATAGCAGAAACAATATTATAAATTATTGTTTTTTCTTCTTTGCTATAATCAAAAAGAGACATAATTTCTTCTTTTTTTGTACTTTTAGTTTTATCTTTGTTCATTAAAATAGTTCGAATATTTTCCGCTTCTGATACAAACTCTATTTTTAAATCTTCTTCTATATAATTTATTACTGAAATTATTGAATCTATAATCTCGTTATTACTGCTTTTTAAATTTCCTTCATATAAAAAGTTTCCACGATATTTTATTATGTGATGAATTGCAAGATAAACAAAACGTATATCAAACTTTTCTTGTTTATCCATTAAGTCTTTTCTTAAATGATATATTGTTGGATATTTTTTATAATATATAGAATCTGAAAAATTTAATTCAGAAAACAAATTATATTTTTTGCCATTTATTGATTCTCTATTTTTTTCTTCTTTTATTTTAGAGGTTTCTCTTAACATAGGAAAAAAATTAGGATATTCTTTTTCCATATCATCTAACATTAAACTTTGTAAAATATTTATTCTTTCTTTTCTTCTTTCAATTCTTCTTCTAGTACCTCTAAAATTTCTTCTTTCTGTAGCAGTTTGCCCTTCATCAAAAAGCCTTGCTCCCCACATATTCTTATTGCCATGTTTTAAAATATTATTTTCTAAATCTGTTACTGCCCATCCAACTGAATTTGTTCCTATATCTAGTCCAATATTATACTCTGCAACTTTTTGGTCAATTAAAAAAGTAAATTATAATTAGAAAAGGTAACTTCTATTTACCGATT
>OLQO01001113.1_pt1 | contig 18908 bp, 22 predicted proteins | sample 1672281 | NCBI WGS metagenome assembly OLQO01 (sample SAMEA3136667, study PRJEB25190) | human gut metagenome | biome: human gut; feature: human-associated habitat; material: faeces | place: Austria | collected 2013
TCAATGATAGTCAAAGACAAGCTACAAAAGATGCTGGTAAAATAGCAGGACTTGAAGTTTTAAGAATTATAAATGAACCAACAGCAGCAGCTTTAGCTTATGGTATGGATAAAGAACAGGATCAAAAAATATTAATTTATGATTTAGGTGGAGGAACATTTGATGTTTCTATACTAGATATTGGTGATGGTGTATTTGAAGTTCTATCTACAAGTGGTAATACACATTTAGGTGGAGATGACTTTGATAACAAAATTATTGATTATCTTGTAGATGAATTTAAAAAATCAAATGGAATTGATTTAAAAACAGATAAAATGGCAATGCAAAGACTAAAAGAAGCAGCAGAAAAAGCTAAAATAGAATTATCAGGTGTTCAACAAACACAAATCAACTTACCATTTATTACAGCAGATGCAACAGGACCAAAACATTTAGATGTAACATTAACAAGATCTAAATTTGAAGAATTAATTCATGATTTAGTAGAAGCTACAGCAGGACCAGTTAATCAAGCTTTAAAAGATGCAGGTTTAACAGCAAATGATATTCATAAAGTATTATTAGTTGGTGGTTCTACAAGAGTTCCAGCTGTTCAAGAAGTTGTTAAAAGAATAACAGGTAAAGAACCAGATAAAGGAATAAACCCAGATGAATGTGTTGCAATTGGTGCATCAATTCAAGGTGGTGTATTATCAGGAGATGTTAAAGATTTAGTATTACTAGATGTAACACCATTATCATTAGGTATTGAAACATATGGTGGAGTATTTACAAAATTAATTGAAAGAAATACAACAATACCAACTAAAAAATCACAAATATTCTCAACAGCAGCAGATGGTCAAACATCAGTTGAAGTACACGTTCTTCAAGGAGAAAGAGAAATGGCTGCATACAATAAAACATTAGGAAGATTCCAATTAACAGGAATACCAGCAGCACCAAGAGGTGTACCACAAATAGAAGTTACATTTGATATAGATGCAAACGGTATAGTTCACGTATCTGCAAAAGATATGGCAACAGGAAATAGTCAAAATGTTTCTATTACAGCAAGCACAAACTTAACAGACGAAGATATAGATAAAGCTGTTAAAGATGCAGAAGCACATGCAGCAGAAGACAAGAAAAAGAAAGAAGAAATAGAAGTTAAAAACAATGCAGAAAGTTTAGTATACAACAGTGAAAAAACATTACAAGAAGTTGGAGACAAAATAAGCGGAGAAGAAAAAGCAAAAGTAGAAACAGAAATAGACAATGTTAAAAAAGCATTAGAAACAAACGATACAGAAGCAATAAAAGCTGCAACAGAAAAATTAACAACAGCATTCTATGAAGTAACAGAAAAATTATACAAACAAGCAGCACCAAACGGAGCAGAAGGAGTAGATCCAAATGCAGCAGGTGCACAAGAAAGTGAAACAGTTCACGATGCAGATTATGAAGTAGAATCAGACGACAAAAAGGATGAGTAAATAAATTTATAGGTTAAAGATTTTTGGGTCGACATTTTATTCTGTCGACCCGAAAAAATAAGATACAAGACAAAAATAATAAATTAATCTAAAATTTCATCGAGGCTCCCCATTCACGCCCTTCTAACAAAATTCTAAAGAATTTTGAAGAATGTCGGAAAGGTCCCCACTTGCCTCGCGAAATTTGATCTTAATTATTATTTTGTCTTTAAATAGAAATCTCTAACCTAGCTATTTTGGAGGCAATAATGTCAAATAAAAGAGATTATTATGAAGTATTAGGAGTAAATAAAAATGCAACAGATGATGAATTAAAAAAAGCATATAGAAAACTAGCAAAAAAATATCATCCAGATGCAAACCCTGATAATAAAGCAGAAGCGGAAGCAAAATTTAAAGAAGTAAATGAAGCATACGAAAATTTATCTGATCCACAAAAAAGAAGAATGTATGACCAATTTGGACACGATGGACCACAAGGATTTGGTGGAGGACAAAATGGCGGTTATTACTCATATTCAACATCAGGATTTGATGGATTTGACGGTTTTGATGATATATTTTCTTCATTTTTCGGTGGAGGATTTGGTGGAGGACGAACTTCATCAAGACAAAATGCAAGGTCATATAAAGGTGAAGATGTACGACTAAATATAGATTTAACTTTTGAAGAATCTTTCTTAGGAGTAAAAAAAGAAATTGCATTACATAGATATGAAAAATGTGAAAAATGTAGTGGAACAGGAGCAAAACCAGGAACATCACCTAAAAAATGTGGAAGATGTAATGGTACAGGTAAAATAAAACAAATGCAAAATATAATTTTTGCTCAAATTCAAACTGACGTACCTTGCCCAGACTGTCACGGAACTGGAGAAATAATAGAAGAACCATGTATGGACTGTAAAGGAAAAGGAAAAATTCGTAAACAAGTAAAATTAGATATAGAAATCCCAGCAGGTATAGCGGATAACCAAACAATAGTAGTAAGAGGAAAAGGTAATGTAGGAGAAAAAGGTGCACAAAATGGAGACGTATATGTAACAGTACATGTAAAAAAACACTCTATATATACAAGAGATGGAAAAAATGTATACTGTGAGATTCCAATAACAATAACACAAGCAACTTTAGGAGCAGAAATAGAAATTCCAATGGTTGATGGAAGTAAAGAAAGAGTAAAAGTGCCGGAAGGAACACAAACAGGAACAAAATTTGCAATACGAAATAAAGGATTTAAGTCTTTAAATAGTAACACATATGGAGATTTTATATATAATTTGATAGTTCAAACACCTAAAAAACTAACAAAAGAGCAAAGAGAATTGTTAGTTGAATTAGCAAAAACAATGAATGAACAACCACCAATAAAGAAAAAAGGAATATTTGGATAAGATATTTGCCAAAAAACAATCTTTGATATATAATATCAAGGATTGTTTTTTAATTAGGAGAAAAAATATGAATAAAATAAGAGTTATGGCTTTTGTTGGGCCATCAGGAACCGGTAAAAGCTATAGAGCACAAATGGTTGCGGGAGAAAATAATATAAATTATATAATAGATGATGGCTTATTAATAAAAGATAATGAAATTATTGCAGGAATTTCAGCAAAAAAAGCTCCAACAAAAATAGAAACAGTAAAAAATGCATTATTTTTGGAAGAAGATAAGAAAAAAGAGGTTTTAAAAGCAATAAAAAAATATAAACCAGAAGGAATACTAATATTAGGAACATCAGATGGAATGGTAGAAAAAATTGCAGCAAATTTAGGATTGCCCAAAATAGAAAAAATAGTATATATTCAAGATTATGCAACACAAGAAGAAATGGAAGAAGCAAGAAGAATGAGAGTAACAGAAGGAAAACATGTAATTCCAGTACCAACATTTGAATTAAAAAAAGACTTTAGTGGATATATATTAGATCCATTACAAATTTTTAAACATAAAGGAAAAGGAGATAAACCATATGTTGCAGAAAAATCTATGATTAGACCAACTTTTAGCTATATGGGAAAATTCACAATATCAGATACTGTTTTTAGACAAATAATAGAACATATAGCAAAAAAAGAAAAGGGAATATATAGAGTTACAAAAACAAGAGTATCTACAGAAAATCAGGTAGAAACAATTTATTTGGAAGTAATTTTAATGTATGGTTATAATATAAAAGAAACACTTACACATTTTAGAGAAAAATCTATAAAAGAAATAGAAAAATATACTGCAATGACAGTAGAAAAAATGGATATTGTTGCAAAAGGTATACAAATGCCTGAAAATAATTAATAAAGGAGAAATAAAAAATGTTTATTGTTGCTATTGATGGTCCTGCAGGAACAGGAAAAGGAACTATTACTAAAATAGTTGCAGAAAAATTAGGGTTAGTTACTATAGATACAGGTGCAACTTACAGATGTATAACACTTGCTATGATTAAACAAAATGTAAAATTAGAAGAAGAAGAAAAAATAAAAGAAATACTAGAAAAAAGCAAAATAGAGTTTAAAAACATAAATGGAGAACAACATACATTTTTAAATGATGAAGATGTTTCAAAAGAAATAAGAAGTAATAAAGTAAATAGCATGGTATCACAAGTATCTGCATTAAAATTTGTAAGATACAAAATGGTAGACTTACAAAGAAAACTTGCAGAAGGAAAAGACGTAATAATGGAAGGCAGAGACATAGGAACATATGTATTTCCAAATGCAGATGTAAAAATATATTTAGATGCTCAGCCAGAAGAAAGAGCTAGAAGAAGACAAAAACAAAATGAAGAAGTAGGAATACAATCAACTTATGAAGAAGTTTTAGCAGGAATAATAGCAAGAGATGAAAATGACAAAAATAAAGAAATGGGAGCATTAAAAGTAGCAGAAGATGCAATAGTAGTAGATGGAACACACGGAACAATAGAAGAAAACGTACAAAAAGTAATAGAAATTATAAATAAAAAAAAATTAAAAAATAACGAAACAAAATCTGTAGGGATTGATACCTCTATCAACCAAAAGAAAGAGAAAAATAATAAAACAAAATCTGTAGGGGCACGGTGCTCCGTGCCCAAAAAAAACAAAACAAGAAAAAACAATAGAAAAATTAAAGGTAACCAAAAAAGAACCCCTATCAAAAATAATACAAAGAGAAATCGTAAGAAGCATACTATGGGTATTATACAAAATAGTATTTAGAGTAAAAGTAATAGGAAAAGAAAATGTTCCAAAAGATGAACCATTTATTCTATGTGGAAACCATGTAGAATTTATAAAAGTTCCTATTATAGAAATATTTACAACGGGTAGAAAAAAAGTATATTTTATGGCAAAAATAGAATTGTTAAATAATGCCTTTCTAAGATGGTTTGCATATTTATTCAATGTAATTCCAGTAAAAAGAGGAAAACAAGATATGTATGCAATGAAACAATCATTGCAAGCACTTAACCAAGGAGATGCCTTAGGAATATTTCCAGAAGGAACAACAAATGGTCTTGCAAAAAAAGTAAAAGTAAAAACTGGAACAGCTTATATGGCATTAAGAACAGGCTCAAAAGTATTACCAGTAGGAATTAAAACAACAAAAACAAACAGAGTTATAGTAAATATAGGAAAAACATTAAACTATAATGAACAAAAAGAAAAAAATCCAGATAAAGATAAATTAGAAGAAACAACAAAAGAAATAATGGACACAATAATTATGTTGACAGAAACAGCAAAATAATATATAATAGAAACGTTATTTTATAATTTGATAATACTAAAATAAAGACATTAATAAATAATATGGGAAGCTGGACATTCCTTAAGCTGTAAAAAGCTACCATAGATAAAAGGTGTGTCCCCTGTCTTAAGAAAAGAGAAGGAGATATAAAAATGATAAACGATAAAATAAGAAACATAGCAATAATAGCTCACGTAGACCACGGAAAAACAACTTTAGTAGATGCACTACTAAAACAAAGTCACGTTTTTAGAGAAAACGAACAAGTAGATGAAAGAATAATGGACTCAAATGATCTAGAAAAAGAAAGAGGAATAACAATTCTTTCTAAAAACACATCTGTAATGTACAATGGTGTAAAAATAAATATAGTAGATACACCAGGACATGCAGACTTTGGAGGAGAAGTTGAAAGAGTTTTAAAAACAGTTGATGGTGTTTTATTATTAGTAGATGCTTTTGAAGGACCAATGCCACAAACAAGAGAAGTTCTAAAAAAATCATTAGCATTAAACTTAAAACCAATAGTTGTAATAAACAAAATAGATAGACCAGGTTCAGAACCATTAAAAGTTGTAGATAAAGTTTTAGATTTATTTATAGAATTAGATGCAAACGAAGAACAATTAGAATTTCCAGTTATATATGCATCAGCTAAAAATGGAATTGCAAAAATGAATTTAGAAGATGAAACAGATAATGTTAATTGTATTTTTGAAACAATAATTAATGAAATTAATGCGCCAAAATGTGATGAAGAAGGACCAGCACAAATGTTAGTATCTAATATAGATTATGACGATTATGTTGGAAGAATTGCAGTAGGTAGAGTAGAACGTGGAATTATGAAAGTTGGAATGCCAGTTGCAATATGTGGAAAAGAAGATAAAATAACACAAGGAAGAATTTCTAAAGTATATACACATATGGGATTAAATAAAGTAGAAGTTGAAGAAGGAAAAGCTGGAGACATAATAGAACTTGCAGGAATACCAGAAATCAACATAGGAGATACAATATGTGACTTAAACAATCCAGAAAAAATACCATTTGTAGATATAGACGAACCAACAGTTTCAATGACATTTAGTGTAAACAATGGACCACTTGCAGGAAGAGAAGGAAAATTCATTACATCAAGACACATTAGAGATAGATTATATAAAGAACTTGAAAGAAATGTAAGTTTACGTGTAAAAGATACAGATTCAGCAGATTCTTTCGAAGTATCTGGTAGAGGCGAATTACACTTATCAGTATTAATAGAAACAATGAGAAGAGAAGGGTTTGAACTTTTAGTATCTCGCCCAAAAGTTATTATAAAAGAAATTGATGGTGTAAAATGTGAACCGATAGAAAACTTAGTTGTAAACGTTCCAGACGATTGCATAGGAAACGTAATAGAAAAACTAGGAATGAGAAAAGCAGAAATGAAAAACATGGAACCAGCAGAAGAAGGACATACAAAAATAGAATTTAGAATACCAGCAAGAGGACTAATTGGTTATAGAACAGAATTCTTAACAGATACAAAAGGTGAAGGAACAATGAACCACATATTTGATTGTTATGAACCATTCAAAGGTGACGTTGTAGCTCGTGTTAGAGGAACAATAGTTGCATTCGAAAGTGGGAAATCTGTAACATATGGTTTATATAATGCTCAAGACAAAGGAGAATTATTTATAGGACCTGGAGTAGAAGTATATGAAGGAATGATAGTTGGACTAAATTCAAGAGGAGAAGACTTAGCAATAAATGTATGTAAAGAAAAACATTTAACAAATACAAGAGCTTCTGGTTCAGATGATGCACTACGTTTAGTACCACCAATTCAAATGTCATTAGAAAAAGCAATAGAATTTATACAAGATGATGAACTTGTAGAAGTAACACCAAAAAATATTCGTCTAAGAAAGAAAATATTAGATTCAAAAGAAAGAGAAAGAGCAGCTAGAAATAGTGCAAAATAAAAAACAGGCGACCAATTTTGGTCGCCTATTTAGGTAAATAAACAATTTGATTACGATTCACAAGATGCTGCACGAACAAGAAAAACATCTTTATGACCGTCTAAGCAGCTTCTTAAGGCTAATGCTTCCAAATGGATGTCAAAATCTTTTAAAGATTTTACAATTTTTCCATCTTGAATTACTTCAAAAAACTTAAACAAGTCAATAATTGTTTGTTGCTGAAGTTCTGGATGATCATAAAAAACTTCTAAATTATTGTGATCCATTAAAAATTCCACATTCTTAAGCGAAGTTAAATCACCATTTTTCCGTGCAAGAAATTTGTAAACGAAACTATCCTCCAAAAATGAAAAATCTAAATCCATAATTTACCTCCTAAAGTGTGCAAATTGCAGTAACAATATTATTATACCACTATTTTATGTAAAAAACAAATCGAAAGGAAATATAAAATGAATGATGAAAAATTGAAAATAATAAAAGAAAAAGCTCTAGAAGAACATATTCCGATTATAATGGATGATACCTTAGAAGTTATAGATACATATTTAAAAAAAATGAAACCAAAAAGAATATTAGAAATTGGTACAGCTGTTGGATATTCTGCAATATGTTTTTCAAAATATTTAGCAGAAGATGGAATAATAGATACTATTGAAAGAGATGAAGAAAGAATTGCCGATGCAAAACGAAACATAAAAGAAATGGATTTAAATAATAAAATAAATATATATGAAGGCGATGCAGTAGAAATATTGCCAAATTTAAATAATAAATATGATATGGTGTTTATAGATGCTGCAAAGGGAAAATATACATTTTTCTTAGAGCAATCATTAAGAATGTTAAATAAAAAAGGGATAATATTTGCAGACAATATTTTATATAAAGGTTATGTTTTAAGTGATTATAATAAACACAAACAACGTACAGCAGTAAGAAATTTACGTGAATATATAAAACAAACAACAGAAAATACTGATTTAAAAACACAAATATTAGAAGTAGGAGACGGTCTAGCAATTACACAATTTTGCAATTAAATAAAATAATATAAATTTTTTAAAACTATTTACAAAATACATATTATATATGTTATAATAAATTTAGATGTCAAAAACATAAGAAAAAAGGAGTGAACAAAAATGTTCGATAAATTAGATAGTAGATATAGCAAATTTTTAACAATTTTATTAATTGTAGTTGTAATTGGAATAGTAGGATTATTAGCATATCTTGGAATAGATTTATTTAAGAAATTACATACAGAAAATGATGCAGAGAAGTTTGCTCAACAATATGAAGATGATGTAACAGGGAAAGATAAAGATGATAATTCAGATGCTGAAAATCCTTTAGATGACATAGAATCTTCAGAAACGGCAAATGGAAAAACATACAAATACAAAGGATTTGATGTAGCAGGAACAATTGAAATACCAAAAACAAATATAAAATATCCAGTTCTTACAAAAGTATCTAAAAAAGGACTTGAAACATCTGTTGCAATACAATATGGTGTTGGTTTAAATGAAATTGGAAATACAGTTATTGTTGGACATAATTATAGAAATGGATTGTTTTTTTCAAATAATAAAAAATTATCAAATGGAGATAATATATACATAACAGATAATTCTGGAACAAAAGTTAAATATGTTATTTATAATAAATATGAAACAACTCCAGAAGATACAGACTATATGCTTAGAGATACAGCTGGAAAAAGAGAAATATCATTATCAACATGTACAGACGATAGCTCAAAAAGACTAATAATATGGGCGAAAGCAGAAGAACAATAAAAATATAAAAATCACTTGAAAAAAATGTCAAATAATGTTATACTCTAAAAAGTTTATAGACATTTTTAGAATTAGACAGGAGGATTATGCATTATGAGAAAAGACGAAAAGTTTACAATTAAAGGGAAAATTATTAAACACAATCCAGGTGGAAAATTTTCTGTTGAAATACAAACGGAAAAAGGTCCTTATATTATTAAGGAAGCATATATATCTGGTAAAATAAAGATTAACAACATTCGGCTTGTTGTAGGAGACGATGTTTTAATTGAAATCGATTGCCATGACTTTAAAGGCCGTATATTAAAAAGATTGTAGCAAAAAAATTAAGTAACCTGTCTATAAACATAAGACTACTCAAAAATTGAGTAGTCTTTCTTTTTTTGGATACAATAAATTTGGAGGTGCATAAAAATGAATGAAAATCAAAAAATAAATTGCACAGTAGAAAGTTGTAAATATAATATAAATGGACAAAAATTATGTTCATTAGAACAAATTGTTGTAACACCAATTCCAAACTGTAATACAGGAAAAGCAGACGAATCACAATGTTCAAGTTACAAAAACAAATAAAAAGAATATTACAAATTTTTGTAGGAGGGCGGTCATTGACCGCCTTAATTTTTTTTATATATTATAAATATAAGCCAACATAATAAATTAATCTAAAATTTTATCGAAGCTCCCCATTCACGTCCTTCTAACAAAATTCAAAGAATTTTGAAGAATGTCGGAAAGGTCACCACTTGCTTCGCGAAATTTAATCTTAATTATTATGTTGGCTTTAAAGAAATATTATTAAACATTGTAGGGGCACGGAGCACCGTGCCCGAAAATAAAAAATATAATCTAAAATATTGTCAAACGTTTTTTATTTAATTAAAATTTTATTAATTTATATAATTATTTAAACAAAAATCTGCGAAATTTCCTTGATTTTTAAGCTCATCAAATATATAATGTACAAAACAAAAATAAAGGAGAAATATGATGAAAAAACCAGAATTACTTGCACCAGCAGGTTCATTTGAAAAAGCAAAAACAGCATTTATGTATGGTGCAGATGCTATATATTGTGGAACTTCTTCACTTTCATTAAGAACAAGGGCAGAAATGGATGATAGCGATTTAGTAAAAACAATAGAATATGCTCATAAAATAGGAAAAAGAGTTCATGTTGCAATTAATATTTTTGCATGGGACGAATCTTATGAAGAAATAAAAAAACAAGCCAAAATATTAAATGAATTAAAAGTAGATGGAATAATAGTTGCAGATGGTGGAGTTGTAGACGCAGTAAAAGAAGTTGCACCAGATGTTGATATACATATAAGCACACAAGCAAATACAGTTAGTTTCCATTCAGCAAATTTTTGGTATAAAAATGGAGCAAAAAGAATTATTCTTGCAAGGGAGTTAAATAAAGAGCAAATAAAATATATGATAGAAAATAAGCCTAAAGATTTAGAAATAGAAATGTTTGCTCATGGAGCTATTTGCTTTGGATATTCAGGAAGATGTTTCTTAAGTGACTTCTTAGCATGCAGAAGTGCAAATTTAGGAGATTGTGCTCAAAGCTGTAGATGGGCATATAATGTATATGTTGAAGAAAAAAATAATCCAGGAAATCTAATGCCTGTAGATGATGATAAAAATGGAACATATATATTCTCTTCAAAAGATTTATGTCTAATTAAAGAAATTCCAGAAATAATGAAAATGGAATTAGATAGCTTAAAAATTGAAGGAAGATTAAAAACAGAATATTATTTAGCAACAGTTATAAATGCATATAGAACTGCTATTGATGATTATTTTGAAAATCCTGAGCAATATGATTATAAAAAATATTTAAATGAAATTGAAAAAGTTAAAACAAGAAGTTTAACAACATTTTATTTTAATGATAGAAATAATAGAGATTTTCAAGAATACGAAGGAAAACAATATAACCCAAATTTTGAATATGGCGGAAAATTACTAGAATACAATAGTGAAAAATCTATAGTAGAAATAAAAAATAAATTAAAAGTTGGAGATACTTTAGAAGTAATTATCCCAGGAAAAATAGAATCAAAAGTATTTGAAATAAAACAAATGTGGGATAGCGAAACAGAAGAAGCAATAGAAAGTGTAAATCCAGGTAGAGCTGGACAAACAGTTAAAATAAATATTCCGTTTAATTGTGAAAATGGATGGATTATAAGAAGAAAAAAATAGTTGTATATTTTTTTATTATAGTATAAAATATTGAAAGATTATTTTAAAGCATAAGAATTCAAAGGAGGAAATAAAGTGAAAAAAACAAATAAGAAAACAGTAAATTTAAAGGTTGTATTAACTATATTAATAGTTATATTACTAGTAATGGTTTCATTTTTTGGGATTTATATAAAGAAAAATGGAACATACTCTAATATTATAAAAGATTATAATTTAGCAATGGAATTAGAAGGTGCAAGGCAAGTTGTATTAAAGCCAGATGAATCAACTGAAAAAGTTACAAAAGATTCAGAGGGAAATGTTGTAGAAAACGCATCAGACGATGAAATAAAAGAAAAAGGTTATGCAACTGAGGATACACCTGTAAATAGTGCAGAAGTATTAAACAAAGAAAATTTTGATGAATCTAAAAAAATAATTGCAAAAAGATTAGAAGATTATAAATTTGATGAATATCAAATTAAAGAAGATACAGACAATGGAACTATAATTTTAGAATTAGCTCAAAATGATGATACAGACACTGTTTTATCTGTTATAAATCAACAAGGTAAATTTGAAATAAAAGATAGTGAATCAAAAGAAGTTCTAATGGACAATTCAATGATAAAAGAATCAAAAGTTTTATACAATAATACAACATCTGAAACAAGCGTATATTTGGATATTGTATTTAATAAAGAAGGTAAACAAAAATTAGAACAAATTAGCAAAGATTACGCAACAAATAAAGAAGAAACAAGCTCAGAGAACACTGAAAATAGCACTAAAGGTACAAGCAAAACGCAAAAAGAAATTTCTATGGAAATAGATGGGCAAACAATGCTAACAACATCATTTGATCAGCCAGTTACAAATGGAGAATTGCAACTTACAGTTGGAAGTAGCTCTAAAGATTCTGATTCTTTGAAAAAAAATATTCAACAAGCAAAATCTACAGCAACAGTTTTATCATCTGGAAAAATGCCTGTAAAATATACAGCAGATACTAATAAATATATAAAAGAAAATATATCAGACAAAGAAATAAAAATAGTTGCAATAGCAACAATAATAGCAATTGCTTTTGTATCAATTATATTAATAATAAAATATAAATTAAATGGATTTTTAACAGCAATTTTATCAATAGGATTTATAGCAGTATCATTATTAATTATAAGATACACAAATGTATATATTAGTATTGCAGGTTTAATTGGAATTATAACAATTGCAATAATTAATTACTTACTTCAATTTAGTATTTTAAAAAATGAAAATAAATCAGAAGAAGAAAAAGTAAGTATATGGAAAATATATGCTAAATTCTTATTTACTATATTACCTATATTTATAATTTCATTGGTATTTAGTTTTGCAACAAGTGTGTTATTAAATAGCTTTGGAATGATAGTATTCTGGGGAATATTAATTACATTTTTATATAATATTATTTTTACAAATAATATACTAAAAAACTAATGAAATACAGGAGAGTGAAAAAATGAAAAATATAAAGAAAATATTATATATATTATGCATTTTAGTTATAATTGCTGGAATAATAGTATGGAAAAATTTAGGATTTAATTATTCAACAGAATTAGCAAATGGAACAACTGTAGAAATATATTTTGATAATTCTACAAATAAACAAGATATAGAAGATATTGCAAAAGAGGTATTTGGGAATAATATAAAAGTTAAAGAAGTTGAAAGATTTAGTGATGCTTTTGCTATAAAAATTAGTGGAGAAGCAACAGATGAACAAAAAAGTAATTTAGTTTCTAAAATAAATGAAAAATATGGCATAGAAAAAACAACTGAAGATCTAAAAATTATAGAAACGCCAGCAATTCAGGGAAGAGATTTAGCTAAAAATTATATAAAACCTACAATAATATCTACAATTGTAATTTTATTATATTTAACAATAAGATATAGAAAAATAGGAAATATAAAATTAGCATTAATCACTTTAATAAAAACAGCAATAATAACAGGTGCATACTTTGGATTAGTAATAATAACAAGATTACCAATAGTAAGTTTATACACAATACCAGTTGGAATGTTTATAGCAATAATTGTATTAATTACATTGTGTTATAAAAATGAAAATAAATTAGAAGAAATCAATAGTAAAAATAAATAAAATATTAAAATTATAAGGCGACCATTGGTCGCCTATTTTTTTGTCAAATTTTGTCCTATTATCTCATATAATAAAATAGGAGATGATAGTGTGCAAAGAAATAATATTTTTAGAAGATTTTTTTTCAGTAGAACAAATAGATATAATAATGAAATAACATATAACGATGCAAAAAAGATTATGAGAGAAGAAGCAAATTCATATTTGATAGATGTGCGTAGTAAACAAGAATATAATGAATATCATCTACCAAATTCAATAAATATACCTGTTTATAATATTGAAAAAGATATAGATTCAATTACAAATGATGCAGATAGCGTTATAATCTTGTATTGTCAAATGGGTAGTAGAAGCAGAAAAGCTTTGGAAAAATTAAAAAGATTAGGTTATAAAAATTTGTATAATTTAAAAGGTGGATTAGAAAATTTATAAAATAAAATATAAATTATCGGATATCAATTGTATTAATTTGATATTTCATCAGTGTAGCGGAGGTCATTGACCTCCATAAAAAATATAAAAGGCGACCAATGGTCGCCCCTACAATAAATTCAATTTCAATTATTATTTTTTGCTATGCAAAAATTCTACAAATTCATTTTTATATTATTGTTTAGATTTGCTGATTGCATTAATTGTGTAAATTCATCTTGTTTCAAAAATCTATCTAAATTTCTTTCAGATATTCCTGTATTTGTACTAATATCTTCAACTGTACTTGTGTTGTGTGTTGATAGATAGTTTTTTAGTTGTTGCATCTCAAAGTTTTCTTTTGGTTCACATTTGGGACATACATTTTGGTCTGTTACGAAAAAACATCCACAACGTTCACATTTATTAAAATTCATAAAAGTTTCCTCCTTGGTAATTACAAAGTTTTACAAATTGTATCATATATTTCAAAAAAATAAAATAAAAAAACAAAAAATACTTGAAAAAATTTTTTTATATGTTATAATACGTCTTAACTAGAAAATTTGTTTGTAAAGAGGTAGCGAAATGTTTTCATATATAAAAGGAAATTTAGAAGTAAAAAGCAATGGATTTGTTGTGATAGATGTAAATGGAATTGGATTTAAAATTTTTATGTCTGAAAATGCAATAAATAAATTAGAGGATATAGGAAAAGTTGTTAAAGTATATACATATATGAATGTTAGAGAAGACGATATTAGTTTATATGGCTTTAACTCTAATGAAGAACTAAGAATGTTTGAATTATTAATTGGAGTAAGTGGAATTGGAGCAAAATCAGCAGTTGCAATACTTTCAAATATAGAACCATCAACTTTTGCACTTGCTGTTATTTCAGATGATGTAGATAGACTAACAAAACTACCAGGAATTGGAAAGAAATCAGCACAAAGAATTATTTTAGAACTTAAAGATAAGTTGAAAAATGAAAATGTAGATGTTAAAGTTGAAGCAGAAACAATAAGAACGGAAATTGAAGATAACAAAAATAAAAATGAAGCTATTGCAGCTCTTAAAGTTTTAGGATATCGAAATACAGAAATAGAAAAAGCCTTTGAAAAAATAAATGTAAAGGATTTATCTGTAGAAGATATTATTAGGAAAGCATTAGTTGCTTTAGCATAGTGAAAGAAAGGATAAAAAATGGATTTAAATAAACCTTTAGCATATAGAATGAGACCAAATACTCTTGAAGAATATGTAGGACAAGAACATCTATTAGGAAAGAATAAAATTTTATATAGAACAATAAAAGCGGATAGATTATCAAGCATTATTTTATTTGGCCCTCCTGGATGTGGAAAAACATCATTAGCAAGAGTTATAAGCAGAACAACAAATTACAAATTTTATCAAATAAATGCAACAACAGCCGGAGTTTCAGATATAAAAAGAGTTGTAGAAGAAACACAAAACTTTATGATGAATCCAAAAGGAAAAAGCATTTTATTTATAGATGAAATTCACAGATTCAATAAATTGCAACAAGATGCACTTTTGCCATATGTAGAAAATGGAACAATTATATTAATTGGAGCTACAACAGAAAATCCATATTTTGAAGTAAACAAAGCTTTAATATCAAGGTCAATGGTATTTAAATTAGAACCGTTAAATGAAAAAGATATATTAAAAGTTTTGAAATTATCATTAGAAAAAGAAGAAGGTTTAAAAAACTATAATATAAAAATTGAAGAAGAAACTTTAGAAAAAATTGCTATTGCATCAAATGGAGATGTAAGAACTGCTTTAAATGGATTAGAAATTGCTGTTCTTACAACAGAACTTTCTTCAGATGGATTTATACATATAACAGATGAAGTTATTGCACAAAGTATGCAAAATAGAAAAGCAATATTTGACAAAAACGGAGATAGCCATTACGATAATATAAGCGCTTTTATAAAATCTTTAAGAGGTAGTGATGCAGATGCGGCAGTGTTTTACTTAGCAAGAGCTTTGAACGCTGGAGAGGATCCAATGTTTTTAGCACGTAGAATTGTTATATCGTCTTCGGAAGATGTTGGAATGGCAAATCCCAATGCACTAGTAATAGCAAACTCGGCTATGCAAGCGGTTAATATGGTTGGAATGCCAGAAGCAAGAATTATATTAGCAGAAGCAGCTGTATATGTTGCCAATTCACCAAAATCAAATGCGTCATATTTAGCAATAAATAAAGCGCTAGAAGATGTAAAAACTAAGAATACAGGAGAAGTTCCTATGCATATAAGAAATGCACCAATAGAAGGAATGAGAAACTTAGGCTATAATGAAGGATATTTATATCCACACGATTTTCCAGGCCATTATGTAGAACAACAATATTTGCCAGATGAAATGAAAGATGTAAAATATTATATTGAAGATGAAAACTGCAAAAAGATAAAATAAATTTAATATTAAGAAATTGTACTAATAATTGTCAAATGATGTAGGGGTCGGCGTCCTCGACGACCCACTAAAATAAAGATAAATAAAAAAATTTTTTACAAAATAATTCAACTAATGAGTAAAACAATACTAGAAAGAGGTAAATAAAAATGAAATTAGAAAAAATAATAAAAGAAAACGATGAATTTGAATTTGAATTACAAAAACTATTAGATATATCTTCTAATATAGAGAATGAAGATTTACGTACAAGATTAATAGCTCAATTTATAAAATGTCAAGAAATAATTTTAAATCAAAATTAAGAATAAAATATATAATATTTGAAAAAATATTTATATGATGAAAAAAGTTTTATTAGGTATTATTTCAGGATTAATTTGTGGTCTATTTGCATCTGGTGGTGGTTTAATTTTAGTTCCAGCTTATGTGTACATTTTACATATGGATGATGTTAAAGCTAGAGCTTCTTCGGTTTTTTCTATTTTACCCATGGTTACAGTTAGTGGATTAGTATATTATAAAGAAAGATTAGTAGATTTTAAATTAGGAATATTGTGTGCAATTGGAGGAATTGTTGGAGGAATAATAGGAGCAAAACTATTAAAAAAAATGCCAACAAAATATTTAAAAATTTTTTATGCAATATTTTTAATGTATGCTTCTATCAAAATGATTTTTTTAAAATAAATTATAAGAAGGTGGAAAAATGCTACAAATACTTGTAGGAGCAATTTCAGGTATAGTTAGTCGGTTTAGGAATGGGAGGAGGAACAATTCTAATTCTAATATTAACTTTATTTGGAAATGTAGAACAACATATAGCACAAGCTACAAATTTAATATTTTTCATACCAACATCAATTGCTGCTATATGTATAAATTGGAAAAATAAAACTATAGATAAAAAAGTAGGATTTATAGTAGGAGGAACAGGAACAATAGGAGCAATTATAGGAGCACTTGTTTCATATAAATTAAATACGCAAGTATTAAGAAAATGTTTTGGAGTTTTTTTAGCGATAATAGCATTACATGAAATATATGTAATTATAAAGTCGAATAAAAAGGAGAAAAAACACACATAATAAAAATAAATCTTACAATGAAAGGAAATGATTAAAATGAAATTTATGAAAGGTGTAATGGTAGGAACACTTATATCTGCAGGAGCAGTTATGATATATATGGATGCAAACAATATGAATAAAAAGAAACTTGTAAAAAAAGGAAAACAAATGGCAAAGAAATTAGGAATTTTGTATTAAAATTATTAAATAAACATTTAAAATGGGTCTGAGGAAATTTCGAAGTTGTTCAAACATATGTGAAACTACCAAATTTTCTCCGACCCTACATAAAAAAGTAAATATTCATAATATATAATTAGTATTCTTCAATTTTTACATAAATTCTTTCAACTGTATCGTATTTTTTTTCAACATCTAGTTTTGTTATTTGATTATCATCTTTAAAAGCAATTTTATTTAGAGCGTCTAAAATAATCTTTACTATATTGTCTATGTCTGGTTTTTTTGTTGGACTTATTTCGTTCTTTAACATTTTTTCTGTATTTATTTTACTAGTACTTTTTAAAATAGGAAAGTAAGCAACTATGGTAACTTTAATTCTATTTTCTAAAGGAACATATTTAGGGTATTTAATAACAAAGTATTGTTTTATTAAATTTTCATAGTCCTTTGTTTGTGCTGGAGTATATGCTCTCATTGTGTAAGTATTTACCTTAGGACGCGCCTTACCTGTTATTTTTCCAATTACTTCAAATTCATAAAACATAAAAAACTCCTTTTACTAAAAACTTAAAACATTATAACATAAATTTAGAAAAAATGTTGAATAAAAAAATGATTTTGTGATTTTAGGGACGGGGTCAAAAATCACTATGAAAATAACTTATAATTGCACAGTTATATTTTTTTGAAAAAAAGTCGAAATTTGTATTGACAATAATAAACTAATATGTTAAGATAATCAAGAACTTTGCAACGAACGAAAAAAATAAAAAACGGTAATTAATTAGTAATAAAAAATATGCAAATGGAATAAGAAATGCAAGAGAATTACTAATTTTTATTTTGCCAAAAATTACTAGTAAAAAATATTAAAATATTTTTTAAAAAAGTATTGACAAAGAACTTGCAAGGTTGTATAATCTAAAACGTTCCACACAGAAAAGGAACAAAAAGAAAGTACATTGAAAAGTAAATAATAAATTCTAAATGAGTAACAAAACCTAGCGGTAGAATAAAAACTACCGAACCAAAATAAATTGAAGTTTAACGAGTTAGAAAAACTCAAATTATAAATAATAAGAGAGTTTGATCCTGGCTCAGGATAAACGCTGGCGGCGCACATAAGACATGCAAGTCGAACGGAAGTCGTTATAAAAAGGATTGAGGATTTATCTGATTGAGATTTTATAACAATGGCTTTAGTGGCGGACTGGTGAGTAACACGTAAGCAACCTGCCTGTTAGAGGGGAACAACAGTTAGAAATGACTGCTAATACCGCATATGCCATAGTAAGGACATCCTTACAGTGGGAAAGGAGAAATCCGCTAACAGATGGGCTTGCGTCTGATTAGATAGTTGGTGGGGTAACGGCCTACCAAGTCGACGATCAGTAGCCGGACTGAGAGGTTGAACGGCCACATTGGGACTG
>OLQO01001116.1_pt1 | contig 18890 bp, 4 predicted proteins | sample 1672281 | NCBI WGS metagenome assembly OLQO01 (sample SAMEA3136667, study PRJEB25190) | human gut metagenome | biome: human gut; feature: human-associated habitat; material: faeces | place: Austria | collected 2013
CTTTATTTGTTAAGTTCAATCTTAATGTTACACTTACTATATCTTGTTCTTTTATACTTACCCTTGCTACTGGTGCTTCTTTTGATGTTATTGTTTCTCCTGTATTATTATTTACTTTTAATTCTATTCCGTTTTTATCATAAAATTTTATTGTGTAATTTATCTTTGAATCTGATTTTAAGCCTTCTGAACTTTCTATTGTTATTTCTTCGCCTCTTAATAATGAGTTTACTTGGTTATTCTTTAATACTGTTCTTATTTCTCCTGTTTCTATTTCTACTTGATTTACTCCTTTTAGTACTTCTGCATTTAAGTCTGACGTTATTTTTACTTTTGTTAATTGAATCTTATTGCTAAATTTTTCTCCATTTTCTTTTGTTATATCTATACTTTCTAATTCTTCATATCCTTTGGTTGTGAACCTTCCTTCGTAAAATGTATTTTCTACCTTTTGATTATTCTCATTTAAATAGATATATTTCCCTATTATTTCGTATTCCGTATCTGGTATTAATCCTGTTATTTGAATTTCTCCTGAATTGCTAAATGTTCTTCTTAAGTATATTTTTCCATCTTTATATATTTCAAATGTGGGCGCTTCTACTATTCTTCCTGCTGGATCTTTTATATGTAATGTACTTTTTGCTGTATATACTTCTGCTGTAAAGTTTTCTGCTCTTACTTCTGGTTTGATATATCCATTTTGATCAGGTGTATTATTATCTGTATTTTGTTGTTCATTATTGTTAGTCTCATTATCATCTTTGATATCTTCACTTGCTGTATTTTCTTCAATTATATTCTCTTGCGAATTAGTGTTTTCTTTGTTATTGCTTTCTTCTTGTAATATTCCTAACTTAGTTAATAACTCTTTATATGTATAACTGTTTTCCACTATTTGTACATTTGAATTATTATCTATATCATTTATTTGATTAAATACTAATACATTATTATTTACACTGTAGTATCTAATAGAATTTTCTGCAAATGCTATAATGCTGTTTACTGGAATTGTATACTCATTTGCTGTTGTCTTTATTTTTATTTCATATAAATTAATGTATATATTATCCGTTGTCTTTACAAATATATATTCTTTTGCATCTGCTCTTTCTAAGTTATTTCCATCATATATTTTTCCCTCACTTATGCTTAAGTTTGGATAGCTTGATATTTCTTCAAAATTTTTGCTTATTAAAGTACTTCCTTCTGATAAATTATATAAACTGCTATTCCCGTTTATATATATTGGATAATTTAAATTTATTTCTGTCTTTTCTCTATTCCCTACAAAATAGTCATTTAATTTCTTAAATATTGTTCCTTGCTCTTCTATTTTTGTAAGTTCTATATTTTTGTTTTCATTATTTTCTGCAGAAGACCCCAATAAGTTTTCTGTTATCTCTTTTCCGCTTATTGCATATCCTTCATATTTAAAATTCATTATTGGGCTATATTTTAAAAAGATAAAATATATTAGTGTTATTAATACAATTATTATTATTAATCCAATTACTAAGAATTTTGGATTCTTTACTATCTTTGAATTTTCTACTTTTTTAGCTACTTTCTTTAATACGTTCATTATTCTACACCTCCTTGTTTTACTGAATCTTCTACAAACTCGGTATTTGTGCAGAACAATTTTTTAATTAAATATTCTATAAATTTAGCACGCAAAAAACATATTGCTAGAATTTCTAAGCAATAGTAATTGCAAAGAAATTCTTTGCAATTTGCATAATTGATTTCTACAAAAAATAATTTCACTGAAATTATTTTTCTAGAACTCAAAAAACAGGCTATTTCTAGCACCTTATTTTTTCCTTCATATAGTGCTACAAATAACCTGTCTTCAACGCCAAATAGAGCAGCCTCATTTGCTACCCTCTTTATTTCTCTAAACGTACTTGTGTGTGTGTGTGTGTGTGTGTACAGCGCCAAGGCTTACACGGTTTGTTATTTTTTGCATTTCTTTGCCCTCGCTTTTCTTTTTCTTCTTTTAGTTAATCTTTTGAACAATTTTTTATATTTGGGAATTTTCTAAAATTATTCAAAATTAACTTTTTTAGTTTTCTCATTTTATCTATTTCATATTATTAAATTTTTTATTTTTTGTAAATAGTTACTTTCCATCCAAAAACATCAAAAAAGACCGCACACTTTACGCACAGTCTTTTTTACATACTTTATTTACATTTATATAACATTTTATTATACTCCGTAATTTTTCCAATTGATCTTGAAATTCATCTTGAATATTTATAAAAAATTTTTTAATATTTTCCCAATCATATTCAATAAAAGTTTTTGGCAAAATTTCATTTTCTGCATCTTCAAAATAACTCAAGCCCATAATTATATTCACATAATTTATGTCTTTTCCATATTTTTCAATTAATCCATTTACCAATTCTTTAATAGAAATATTACATTTTTTAATAATATTATATAAATCGAAAAAATCTTTTTTAGCTCCTCTTCCTCCTATTGCAACTAACTTCATCACAGCAATATCTAATACACTTGCAATTTTTAGTTTTGGCATATCTTTTGGTTCTAAAATCTCTTTTATTAGTTTATTTGGAAAGTAAAAAAAACTAACCTGTACACCATTTAATATCACATCACATGTTCCTTTTTGATTTTGTTGAACTTCTAATTCTCCTAGTTTTTTTAACTCGGCTAATAACAACTCATTATTAAATTCAGTTTGTACACAGAAATCAAAATCAAAAGACTCTCTTAAATTTAATTGTAAAGATAGTGCAGTTCCTCCAATCATATAATAATCACTTATACTTACATTTTCTGATATAGATTTTAACAAATCAAATCTATCATTATCAAATATATTCCAATACATTAATAATTCACTCTCCAATAATCAAAATTTATATTTTGTATTGCCTTATAATATGCCATATCCTCTTTTTTCAAATTAAATTTCTGTCTTAAATAATTTGCAACTAATGGTTTTAAATTTCTACTTTTAATTGCAACCTCTTTTATATCTTCTTTACTATATACATTATTTACCCATTTTATTGCCTTTAAATTTCCATAACAATATAATCTAGAAATTATATATATTTTATTTTTCTTTAAATCTAATTTTTCAAACTGTGTATCCCAAAAATATTTTCTTAATTCTTCTGGCATTTTTTCACCTCTTTATTTTATAGAATCACTATATATATTATAACAAAATATACATTTTTTTACAATAAATTTCTTTATTTAAACTACACATATTATACATATTTAGACTACAATATTCCAATATTATTAAAGCCAATAGATTATAAATTCTATTGGCTTCTACACACACTTAATTTAATTATTTTTAAATCTGTCTTATTTTTATCAAAGTCGTCATTGCTTAAATATGGCTTTTTAGGCCTTTGCTCATTTTAAGCTTTCTTTTTCAAATTTCTCTTTAGAATAAATAATATTATTCCTACTCCTATTATGCTTATCACTATCCATACTATTCCCATTTTTGTATTTTTAGTTTCTCCTTCGCTCGCATAATATTCGCTTAAATTATTTGCTTCTATTTTTTCGTTCTCACTTACCACCTCCTCTTTATTTGTATCTAATAACTCTTCTTCGTTATATATTTCGTATTCTCCTATCTCTTCATTATAGATACTTATATATTTGTTCTCTTTATAAGAGTTATTAGTTGCATTATTTTCGGTGGCTGTGCCAACGTTTTCTGTTTGTAAAGAATTACTAGTATTCTGTTTTTCTATTGCCTCTTCTACTGATGTCTTTTCTAATTGATTTTGTAATTCTTTACTTTCTTCATATTTATTTGATATTTCTGTTGATACCTTATCAGCTGAATTATCTCCAATTTCTGATATTCTTTCTTTTATATAATCGAATAATCCTACTCCATCTGAAGTATCAGACTCATTAGAAGATATTACTTCACCTGTTTGATAATTAAATTTTATTCTATCTCCATTTTTATATGTAACTTCTACTTCTTTTACATCAGAGTTTAAATTATTTCCTATACTCTCTATATCCGAATTTACAAAATTCTCTGGATATGCTATTGACTCTTTTAAGTCATATATCTTTCCATCTGAACCTAATACTGTTTCATATTCTTTTCCGTTGTAATTATCTATTATCATATTATTAGCAATTGATATTATCTCTTCGCCAGCAGATGTACTTGCAAGACTAACAGGTATTACATATAAATTATTATCCTTTACATACAATTTAGCATTTCTTGTAACTCTTTTCCCATCTGAAGACAATATTACCGAATATGAATCATATGTTTCTATCGTTTTATTCAAATACTCAAAAATTTGCTCTGGTTCTTCCATATTTTCTTTATTCTGTATACTATTAACATCTTCTACCTTGTGTTCAGCATCTTTTGGCAATTCAATTCCATCTTGTTCTGTTAAATATGATGAATTAATCGTTGGATACTTGTTATTAGCAAGTACATCAAATTTAAATTGATTAGAATTCCATTGCAATTTTGAATTATATGTAGTTTCCTGTTTCAAGTCATTTTCTACTAAATATTTATCCGCAGTTATAAACATATCATTTTCTTCATTTAAATTTTCTCCATTTATTGTTGAATATTTATAATAATATGTCTTTGCTAAATTTATATTCTCTTTAGGCATATTCCCTATTCCCATAGATGTTGTATTTTTATCACTACTAACTATATCTGATTGTACATAATTACTACGAAAATATGAATTTGCTTTATATAATGATTCTGGAATATAACCGAATATTCCACCAACATTATTCTTCCCTACTATATTGTTTATAGCATAGTTATATAATACATAATTAACATTATATGTATCTGTCATATTTGTATTATTGAAATTTCCAACAATACCTCCTACATTATCATTTCCTTTAATATCAGAATTATTATATGTATAATTCACTTGTTTAGTTCCTGAACTTAACGGACTAGGACTATTCCCAACAATACCTCCTACATTGTTATTTCCTTCTACCTTACAGTTGTATGCATATGAATATAAAATAAAAAAATTATTATTTCCTAATAATGTTCCAACATTATTTCTTCCTTTTATATTACTATTCTCCACATATGAATATCTCAATTCTCTTCCAATACTACCAACCAATCCTCCTACATTATCTCCACTACTACTTATATTACTTCCATTAACACATAAATTATATGATGTTTCTACATTTATTTGCATTCCTAAAATGCCTCCAACATAATTCCCTATACCTTCAACATCACTGTTTAAAAATTTTGCATCATATATTAAAGATGAATAACCACTTATACCGCCAACAAAATTATTTCCTTTTACTGTGGTTTCTTGTACTTCTATATGTCTTTCGTATCCAGAATATCCTGAAACGCCACCCACATAATCATTTCCAGAAATATAGTTATTATCTAATTTAACATTATCTAACCATATCATAGAAGTTGATTTATATGGTACATAACCTACAATCCCACCTACATATTGTTGACTTCCTTGAACGTTCGAATTTGTTAAAGTTATGTTCATTAACATTGATTCTTGTTTATTTAAAATATTTCCAAAAATTCCTCCAATGTATCCATCGCTTCCTTTAATCGTAACATTATCTGCAACAATATTTTCCATATCAATTGCATATGTTTCTGCAATAAATCCAGATATATAATTTTTTCCAGTAATATTAACATTATTTAACTTTATTTCTGATGTATTTGAATTATCATTTTTAGTAATACAAGCAACATATTGTGCATAAGGTGCATTAATTGTGATATTTGTAAACGAAACTTTACTTATATCTCCAGTATTATTAACAATTATTCCTATATTTCTGTTTCCATCTATATTATTAATGCTAATATTTTCAAAATTTATATTTTTTAGTTCAGTCTTTACTGTATTAATAATTCCTGTTTGATTCCCGGTAAGAGATACATTCATATTCTTTAATGCATGATTATTTCCATCTAATCTGGCTATATTTACACCTATATTTATATTATCTTTTTTGTCAAAGTCTATATCTGACATTAATTTGTAGTTCTCGAATGTTTGCTTATCTATAGCCTGCCAATCTTCGAAAGTATATAATTCTTTATAAAACTGCTCATCCAATCTAATTTCAGTTTGTAAAGTTTCTTCTGTTCCATTATTCAGATATTGTATCTTTGATATCTTATAGCTATCATAATATTTTTTTGGTGTTGCAATAATATCTATGTATGTAATTCCGTTTTGTAATATATTTTTATCAATTTTACTATCCATATCATCTATTACTATATTTGTAATTTGATAATTATTTTCATTTTTAAGCTCTAATCTTAAGCTTAATGTGTTACTTCCTATTTTCTCTGAATTTATTTTTTGAACTTCGATGTTTCTGGTTTCTATAAAGCTTAAATCTTCTTGATTTGGCAATAAATTATTATTCGTATCTTTAACCTTTGGTAAAAACTTATTCTTTAAATCATCATAACTAAAATTATCACCCATATCTAATAAACTAAGATATGTATTTTTATTTGCTAAATCATCTTCATCTAAAAGTTGTGCTCCATCTGTTGATGTACTTGTATTTCCATTAATTAATTGTTTGTTATAGGCATAATTATTGGTATTATCTTTCTTATTTCCAAAAATTCTTCCCATATTTTCTGTGCTTACAGCATTATATAAATTTCCTAATGCTAAATTTTTTTCTACATAATAGTTATTCCCACTAGTATCAAATCCAACAATTCCACCTAAATACGAAGAACTTCCATCTATATTTACATCACTATAACAATTTTTTACTGTTCCAGATGTTTTTCCTACTATTCCTCCAATATTTTGTCCATTACTTTGTATATTTCCTTCAGAATAACAATATGTTATACTTCCACTACCAATTTCATTTCCTATAATTCCACCTACAGCTGTTTCTAAACAATTATTTACTTCTATTGTTATATTTTGTACATATGAATTATTTATTATCATATTATTTGTTTTTCCAGCTATTCCTCCAGCATATATTGTATTTAGCTTTCCATTTGCAATAATAGAACTATTTTTTACATAGCTATTTTTTATTATAGCTCCATTTACACCACTTCCGACAATTACGCCTATAGTTCCACTGTCTTTTGTTCTGGTTAGTTTTGCATTAGTTACATATAATCCATCTACTACCGATTTATTTTGCATATTCAATATAATACCTTGTTCTGTTGTAGTTGTATTATTCTCATTATTATAATTATCAATATATAAATTATGAATTTCTCCATATAAATTTGCTATTAAATATGATGAATCTTTAAGATTAATATTTCTTATTGTATGTCCATTTCCATTCAATTTTCCTCTATAATTCAAAAGTATAATTTCTGACGATTCGTTTTTAAAATCTAAATCTGTATCTAGCATATAGTTTTCATCTGGATAACTATTTATCTCTTTCCAGTCATCTATTGATTTTATTGACCTATATAAACTAATATCCAAAGTTCTTTCTCCATCAACATATGTTCTTGTGTATGGAAGCTCAAATGCTCCTTGGCTTGTTATACTTATCACATCATATGTTGATACATATATAGTAGGTGCATATAATTTAGCAAAGATCTCACTTTTTCCGTCTTTATATTCTTGTGATAAAATCTCACACTGTAAATTGGCTATTTTTATTTCTGTTATTGTTTCTGCTGATGGATTATTTACATTAAATTTAACAATTACATTATCTGAATTTTGCTCTAAAATGTCTGTTGATACTATATCTATTAAATCCTTATCTTCTACTTCTGGTAATTTGATATATTCTTGTGCAGGCATGCAATCTGGCATATTTAAATGAGGATAATATCCTTGTTTAACAAATTCGTCTACATTAAATGCATTTTCGCTATTTAATACTTTATTTTGAAAGTCTATATCCCATAAAGCTAATTTAGTTGTATTTCTATCAGAGCTGTTTGAAAATGTTTTATCTGAAAAATAGTATGAATTTTCTACTATGCCACTATTATTTGTAATATTTGGACCGGCATCTTGTTTTATAATTCCATCAGAAATATTTACACTATATACATTTTTAACTGTTGAATAACTACTATTATTGTATGCTGTAATATTGCCTATTGATTTTTTACTTGTAGACTCTGACTCAATTGTAATCAAACTATATATGTTTTGTATTTTGCCATTACTAACACCATTTGTAGCAACTATTCCTCCAAATTGACCATCATTACCTGCACTTTTATACTCTTTTATATTTTCTCCATATACATATCCATTTTTTATTACTCCGTTTTCTCCATTATACATAAACGTTGTTGCAGTATAATTTACTGAATAGATTGGCTGTTTTAGATTTATTACAAAGTTTTCTAATGTTCCAAAATTTTTTTGCCCAATTAACGCATAATTTACATTATTTGTACTAGTAGTTTCCTCAACATTAATTATTATATTCTTTATTGTTCCATAATTACTACCTAGTAAGCCAAACTTCCATGAAAATGCAGATGAACTTGGATAAAAAAGATTTAAGACTATGTTCTCTATTAATGCATTATTTCCTGTTATTTTAAATATAACTGTTACCCCATTCATAACATTTTTATTAATTTTATGTCCATCAAAATTTATATGTCCTTCAAATCTAATATTGCCACTTGTAGATTTGTTATCTTGTAATTTAATTTCATTCGTTACTATGTAATTACCATCTGGTTGTATATTATAAAATTCATCTGCTGTATTTATACCTTTTAATTCTTCATCATTACTATTTATTTCTTGTGTATCTAATATATATTCCCTATCATAAATTTTTATTAATAATTCTAATTTATAATTGGTATTATTTTCTAGATATAAGTCTAAATTATTTAATGTAATTCCATTTTCATTATTTAAAGTATTATCAAATTCTTCTTCCTTAAACAGCTCATCATTTTTATATGTCCTTATGTAATATTTATCTGTTACTAATTCTTTTTGTTTATTCTCTATTTGAATATTAATTTTAGCATTTTGGTTATACTTAAATTCCTCATACTCTGTTTTAGTATCTCCTAATTCAATTTGTAAGTCTTTTATTAATAAATATGCATCATTTTCAGCTGAATCAACGCAAAAGCCTAAATATCCAGTATTATCTACCTTTATAGTATATGTTAATTCTGTCCAATCTTCATAATTTAAATTATTTGTTATATTTAAATTCGTAGACTGCTTTGATTGCGCAAAATATACTGCTTTTATAGCTCCTTCTAATTTTGCCTTAAATGAAATTGTAACAGTCTGTCCTATATAATTTTCTAAATTATATGTATAATATTGAGTTGTATTGTTTTTTCCTCCATACAATTTTAATATATTTTCGTCTTCTATATATTCTTTTCCATAATATGCTTCTGTAGAAAATAATACGCTATGCCAATTATTTTTTGATTTAACGTCTACTAAATTTTTTCCCGTTCCTTGTCTTTCCATGCTAATTAACTTTAAATCCCCTAAAATATTTGGCTCTGTTACTATATCTATCTCTTTTATTAGATAATTTACTTTATATGTTTCATCTGTACTTCCTTCGTTGTATTGGTCTGCATAAAAACTTAATTTGTATGTTTGATTTTCCTCTAATTTTTCATATGTTTTTCTTATATATTCTTCATTTGTTGTTAACTCTTGTAAGTCTATTAGATCATTGCTACTATTTCTTAGTTCCATTCTTACTTTATTGTTTAATACTGCATTATCTATATCTTCTATTCTTACATCAAAGTCTATTAAGTTTCCTGTTACAAATTGATTTTTTATCTCTACTTTTGCTGGTATTTTTAATGTTGTGAATTCTTTGTAACTATATGTTATTGGTATAGTTTCTTTTGTATTTCCTAATTGTACATTTCCTGTTATTTCTATTGTGTATTTTGTATTTGATTTTAAGTTTTCATATTTTATCTCTTTTGTTCCTGCTTGTTGTAAATTTGTTATTTCTTCTCCTGTTAATGTGTCTGTATATACTAATGTTCCTTCTTTTGTTTCTTGATTATTATTATTTCCATTTCCTTCTGGCTGTTCTACTATATTTATTGTTAATTCATTTAATATTTGTATTAATCTCTTATCTGTCCTTTCTTCATTTATTTTATAACTTATTGTACTCGTTGTACTTGTTAGTTCTTTATTCTCTACTGTTAATTCTAATGAACCTAATGTTGAGATTGGTTGTGTTGCAAATACTAAATTCCCTAATTCTACTTGTTCCTGTTTTCCTTTATTATCATTTAAATCGTAATCTGCATATATCGTTATTTTATAATATTGGTTTTGGTCTAAATCTTCTAGTAATATCTCGTTTTCTCTTTCTGATAGTTTCTCTTCTTTTACTTTCTCTCCATTTGGTCTTGTTACTACATATTTATAATTTTCTAGCTGTACTTTATCTTTATTACTTAAATTTAATCTTAATGTTGCGCTTACTATATTTTGTTCTTTCATAGTTATTCTGGCTGTTGGAGCTCCTTTTGATGTTCTTGTTTCTCCTTCATTATTGTTTACTTTTAGCTCTATTCCATTCTTGTCGTAAAATTTTATTGTATATTCTATTTTTGAGTCTGATTTTAGTCCTTCTGAACTTTCTATTGTTATTTCTTCGCCTCTTAATAATGAGTTTACTTGATTGTTTTTTAATACTGTTCTTATTTCTCCTGTTTCTATTTCTACCTGATTTACTCCCTTTATTGCTTCTGCATTTAAATCTGATGCTATCTTTACTTTTGTTAGCTGTATTTTATTGCTATATATTTCTCCATTTTCTTTTGTTATATCTATACTTCCTAATTCTTCATATCCTTTTGTTGTAAAAGTTCCTTCGTAAAATGTATTTTCTACTTTTTGATTATTTTCGTTTAAATAGATATATTTTCCTATTATTTCATATTCTGTTTCTGGTATTAAGCCTGTTATTTGAATATCTCCTGAATTACTAAATGTTCTCCTTAAATATATTTTTCCATCTTTATATATCTCGAATGTTGGCGCTTCTACTATTCTTCCTGATGGATCTTTTATATGTAGTGTACTTTTTGCTGTATATACTTCTGCTGTAAATTCTTCTACTATTACTTCTGGCTTTGTATAACCATTTGAATTAGTTATATCCTTCTCCTCTATTGTTTGTTCATTATCTATATCTTCATTATCTTTTTTATTCTCTTCTTTTGCTGTGTTTTCTTGAATTATACTATTTTGTATATTTTCTGTATTTTGATTGTTTTCATCTTTTGTTATTCCTAACTTTGTTAATAACTCCTCATATGTATAGTTATTTTCCAGCATTTGTATATTTGAATTATTATCTACATCATTTATTTGATTAAATACTAATACATTATTATTTATACTGTAGTATCTAATAGAATTTTCTGCAAATGCTATTATGCTATTTACTGGTATTGTATATTCATTTGCTGGTGTCTTTATTTTTATTTCATATAAATTGATGTATATATTATCTGTTGTTTTTACAAATATATATTCTTTTGCATCTGCTCTTTCTAAATTGCTTCCATCATATATTTTTCCTTCGCTTATACTTAAGTTTGGATAGCCTGATACTTCTTCAAAGTCCCTACTTATTAATGTACTTCCTTCTGATAAATTATATAAACTACTATTTCCATTTATATATATTGGATAATTTAGATTTATTTCTGTTTTTTCTTTGTTTCCTACAAAGTAATCATTTAATTTTTTAAATATTGTTCCTTGCTCTTCTATTTTTGTAAGTTCTATATTTTTGCTTGTAGTAGAATCATTTTCTGCTGAAGACCCCAATAAGTTCTCTGTTATTTCTTTTCCGCTTATTGCATATCCTTCATATTTAAAATTCATTATTGGACTATATTTTAAAAAGATAAAATATATTAATGTTATTAACACAATTATTATTATTAATCCTATTACTAGAAACTTTGGATTTTTTACTATTTTTGAGTTTTCTACTTTTTTAGCTACTTTCTTTAATACGTTCATTATTCTACACCTCCTACTTTTGCCAAATTGTCTTCTGTCATTATTTCGGTGTAAAATTTTTGCACTAAAATTAATTTTTTAGCACGCAAAAAACAGGCTATTTTTAGCACTTTATTTTTTTCTTCATATAGTGCTACAAACAACCTGTCTTCAACGCCAAATAGAGCAGCCTCATTTGCTACCCTCTTTATTTCTCTAAACGTACTTGTGTGTGTGTGTGTGTGTGTACAGCGCCAAGGCTTACACGGTTTGCTATTTTTTGCATTTCTTTGCCCTCGCTTTTCTTTTTTCTCTTTTTGTTAATCTTTCGAACAATTTTTGTTTTGGGAATATTCGAATTTAACTTTTCTCCTTTTATTTATTTTATATTATTAAATTTTTTATTTTTTGTAAATAGTTACTTTTCCTAAAAAAGTCTGTATACTTTACGCACAGTCTTTTTTACCTCTTTATTTACATTTTTATAACATTTTAAAAGTCACTAAATATTTTTATATCTAGTGACTTTTCTACACACACTTAATTTAATTACTTTTTCATTTGCCTTATACAAATTTTTCCTTTTAATTTATTCTTCGAATAAATTTATTAAAGTCGATTTTGCTTAAATTTAAATTTCACACACTTTATCTATCTTAAGCTTTCTTTTTCAAATTTTTCTTTAGAATAATTAATATTATTCCTACTCCTATTATGCTTATCACTATCCATACTATTCCCATTTTAGTATTTTTAGTTTCTCCTTCGCTTGCATAATATTCGCCTAAATTATTCGCTTCTATTTTTTCGTTCTCACTTACCACCTCCTCTTTGTTTGTATCTAATAACTCTTCCTCATTATATATTTCATATTCTCCTGTCTCTTCATTATACATACTGATATATTTATTCTCTTCTAAAGAGTTATTAGTTTCAATATTTTCGGTGGTTGTGACACCATTTTCTGCTTGCGTAGAATTACTTTGTTGTTCTATAGCCTCTTCTACTGATGTTTCTTCTAATTTTGTTTGTAATTCTTTACTTTCTTCATATTTAGTTATTATTTCTTGTGATACATCAGAACTAGAACTTCCTATTTCTGATATTTTCTCTACTAAATAATCAAATAATCCTACTCCAGCTGAAGTATCAGACTCACTTGAGGATATTATTTCTCCTGTTTGATAATTAAACTTAATTTTGTCTCCATTTTTATATGTTACTTCTATTTCTTTTGTATCTGAGTTTAAGTTATTTCCTATACTCTCAATATCTGAGTTTATAAAATTTTCTGGATATTTTATTGGTTCTTTTAAGTCATACATTTTTCCATCTGAACCTAATACTGTTTCATATTCTTTTCCATTGTAATTGTCTAATATCAAATTGTTAGCTACTGGCACAATTTCTAAACCTTCTGAGACTTCACTATTTAATACTGATGGTATGGCATACAAATTATTATCCTTTACATACAATTTAGCACTTCTCGTAACTTGGCTTCCATCTGATGAGCCTATCATAGAATATGTACTATATGTTTGAATTGTCTTATTATCATATTCAAAAGTTTGCTCAACTTGTTCTGAATCAGTTAAATCTGCACTTATACTTTCTATTTGAATATTATTCCTATTAACAATATGATCAGCGTCTATTGGTAAATATATTCCTTCTTGATTAGAAAAATTATTATCCTTTATCGTTGGATACTTATCATCTGCAAGCACACTAAAATTCCAATATGAAGCCCACTTTAACTTTGAAGTATAAGTTGTTTGATTCCTCAACTCTTCTCCTATTAAATATTTATCCTGTGTAATAAACAATTCATTTTGTTCGTTTGGATTTTCTCCATTAATTGTAGAATATTTATAAAAATATGTATTTACAAATTTTTGATTATCTACTTTTCTTCCTCCAATTCCTAATGAAACCGTTAAATTATCATCACTTATTAAGTCTGCCTGTACATAATTCTTATAGTAATAATTGTTATCTAATAATTCTTTATAACTATTTCCTATTAAACCTCCGATATTTTGATTTCCAGTAATATTAGAATCCGCCACGTAATTCTCATATATTTTTATAATATAAACTGAATCCGTCATTCTTTCATTATCTAAATAGCCTATTAATCCACCTACATTTTCTTCTCCAACTACACTATTATTTGTATAATTTCTATATGCATCTTGTTGGGCTATTTCACCAATTATTCCTCCTACCTTATTTTTTCCGCTAACTGTTGAATTAACACTATAATTAGAATAAGTAATTACCTCTACAGATCCTACAATTCCACCAACATAATCTCCATTAGCTTCTATATTAGAATTTTCCACCATACTACTATGTATTGAACCCTGGGACTTTACATTATCATATCCACAAATTCCTCCGACATAATTTCTACCCTTCACAATACTATTTGTTACTTTGTGTTGAACCATATTTACATCATTATTTTGTCCAGCTATTCCTCCTGAATAATCATAAATAGCATTTACATTTACTGTATCTACTTCACAACCATTATCATTAACATTACTTAGAATTCCAGCCACTCCTCCTACATAATTGTTGCCAGAGATATTAGAATTTTTTATATTAACTAATCGTACTTGGCCTTGTCCTACAACTCCTCCAATTATAGACTTTCCTGTAACTGTTGCATCTTCTATACTGCAATTTAAAACACATTCATTGGAAGCATTAGTACTTCCAGCAATTCCTCCTACGTAATTATTTCCTTTGACATTTATATCCTCTAACATATTTACATTTTGTATATTATTTTGAGGTTGACCTACTAAACCACCAACTCTATCATGTCCTTCTATTTCTATATGTTTAACTGTGATATTTTGTACTAAATTTACTGTTGTTGGTATTAATGCCCCAATATAATCATTTCCTTTAATTTTAACTGTATCTAAAGTAATATCTTTCAATTCTCCATTACTAACAGTTATACAACCAACATAATTTGATAAATCTGCTTTTATTTCTATATTTTTAAAGGTACTTTTATTTCTGTCTCCTACTGAAACTATTACACCTATTTTAGAATTTTTAGTTGTATTTTCTATGCTTACATTTTCGAAAATCACATTTTCAAGTTCAGTTACTCTTCTAATTAATCCACTATTATCTTCATTTAATTTTAATTTAATATTTTTTAATGCATAGTTTGTATTATTGCTTGTAACAAATTCTTGCATTGTAACATTATATTTTATATTTTCCATGTTGTTAAAATCTATATCATTCATTAACATATAATTTTGATATGATCCTTCTTCTATTGATTGCCAATCAGAAACATTATATAGTTCTTTATAAAATTTTATTTCTATTTTCGCATCTGTATTTATATCATATGTTTCATCATTCTCTACATATGTAATATTATCTACTTTATAACTACTGTAATATTCTGTTGGTTGAGTTGTTAAAGTGATATATGTTTTTCCATCTCTTGTTATAATGTTTTTAGAAATTATTTTCATATTATATATATTTATATTATTTATTTGTTTTTCTGCTGGATTATTTATCGTTATGACTGCCTGCATTTCATTCACACTAGCTTTTTCAGCATTTATTTCTTCTATATAAATATCTCCATTTACCTGAATAAAAATTTTTTCTTGGTTTGGTAATAATTCTGTTGTTCCTTGTTTATATAACAAAGGTAATTCTTCATTTGAAATGTCGTCATAACAAAATTGTGTACCTAACCCTATAGTATTTAAATATGTATTTTTTTCTTTAAGTTCATTTAAACTCAATATATTATTAGAATTATCTACTAAAAATCCATCTAATCTTACTCCTTCATATACATAATTATTGCTAAAATCTTTATTTGGGCAAATAGGTGATACATCTCTTGTTGATCCATTAATATATATATTTCCTAAAAATAATGTATTTCTTACTTCTGTTTGATTCTCTGCATTTCCAACTATTCCTCCGGCATTGCTATTTTCTGTTTCTATATTTATATTTGCATAACAATTAGATATATCTCCATATTGTAAATATCCAACTATTCCTCCTACTTCAGTATCTGTTTTTATATTTCCTGTTACGTAGCAATTTCTTATTTGTGTATCATAATTTTGTACTTGACCAACTAATCCACCTATACCAATATATGAAAGATTATTGGTAATATCTACATTTATATTTCTGGCAAAACAGTTTTCTATTGTACCTCCATATGCACGTGAAACCATACTTCCTGCCACTGTTTCGCTTGATAAAGTGTTATTCTTAATCTCTAAATTTGTAACAGATGAATTATAAATTCTTCCATAATTATTGTTAACAAAAGCACTTGTATCATTTACAGATAAACTATCATTAGTTTTTTCTATTGTTATATTTGACATGTGTACATTGTTGATTTCACCTTTTGATATACTAGCAATTCCATATACACTACTTCCAATAGCTTGATAATTATCAATTTTTAAATCTTGTATTTTTCCATACTCTGAAATTGTAGCAAAAATTCCACTTTTTTGTAGTTGAATATTTTTTAAAGAATACATATTTCCTTTTATTTTACCTGAAAATGTACCTTGTATCTGTACTTTATCTCCATTATTTATAAAATCTATATCATTCATTAAAATATAATTTTCTGTTAATGATTTATTTATATTATTCCACTCGTCAACTGTCCTTATTTCTCTATACATATCCAACTGTAATATTCTTTCATTATTTTGGAAAGTTCTTGTATATTCTTTATTAAATGCCCCTTTAGTTGAAATACTAATTACTGAATAGTTAGACACACATATAATTGGATCATATAATTCTGCAATTACAGTACTTTGCCCTTCTTTATATTCTTGTTCTAATATCCTACAACTCAAGTTTTGTATCTCTATATTAGTTATAGTTTCTGCTGATGGATTATTTACTTTAAATTTTACTTTTGCTGTTGAACTTGATTGTTCTAATATCTCCGAATCTATAATATCTGCTAAATCTTTATCCGCAACTTCTGGTAATGGAATATACTCTTGTTGTGGCATACAATCATTTAGTTTTAAATGCGGGTAATATCCTCCTTCTATATTATTTTCAACTTCAAAACAATTTTCTTCATTTAGTATCTTATTTTGAAATTCCACATCATATAATGCTAATTTAGTTGTTTTTTTATCATAAGTTACAGTAGATGTATTGTCTGACATATAATATGAATTTTCGATTGTAAATCCACTACCTCTTGTTTGCCAAATATTTATACCATTATTGGCGTCGCAATTTATTATATTTCCTGTAGAATATATATTTTGACTTGTAGCTGAATTAAAGCTATATGCTACTAGTGGTGTTGCATTTTTAACATAATTTCCTTCGGCAAGTTCTACATCTATTGTAGTATAAATATTTTTTACTATGCCATTATCTTGATTTCTGTAGCAAAGAGCCCCTATATCTTTATTTAATCCAGTTTCAAGTTCATAATTAGAATTTATTTTTTCTCCACATATATATCCATTTTTCATAGTACCATAATTATACGATACTGTTCCAAAGTCTTTTTCTATATTAATTTCATCTACAAAATTTATGATAAATTTATCTATTGTTCCATAATTATTATAAGCTAATATAGTTTTTGAATAGCCTCTATAGCCAATATAGTTTTCATCTGAATATATATTTACTTGTACATTAGAAATAGTTCCATAATTATAAAATGATAATCCATATGAATAAAAATTTGTATAATTATATATTCTTTCTAATACTAAATTTTGTATATTTCCATTTTTTCCTATTGTATGAAATACATCTAATAGCCCATTATTTATTAATAATTTATTGCCATTAAAATTTATTGTTCCTTCAAACATAAAATTCCCATTTCCAAATTGATATTGTCCTCCTGTTCCATCTGATAAATCTATATCTCCTAATACTATATAATGTCCCCTTGGTTGTATCTCTAAGAAATCTTCTTTGTTATATATTCCTTTTATTTCTTCTGTATCTTGTGTATTGTATTCTAATTCTGAAAGAACATATTCTCTATCTCTTAGTTTTACTACTAATTCCACTTTATATTGCTTATTCGTTTCTGTTTCATATGCTTTTATTGCATTTGTTATAACATTTTCTTCTGGTATTTCCTCATATCTATCTTCTTTTACCAAATTATTGTCTTCATATATTTTTATGTAATAATCATTTGTTGTTATTTCGTCTCTTCTGTCCTCTAAGTTGACACTATAGTCACTCTGAAGTGTATATTTAAATTCTTCATAACTTGTCTTTTTATTGCCTAATTCTACTTGAAGTTCTTGAATTTCTATTCCGTTACCATATTGTACATAAAATCCTAAATACCCTGTACTATCTACTGTTAATGTATACTGGAATTCTTGCCATTCTGTTGTTAATCCCTGTATTTGTGTCCTATTAACATCTGTCTTACTATTTTGGATATATGTTTCTACATAACTATCATCCACTTGTTTAGCTTTAAAACTCATTGTTACTTCTTGACCTGCATATTCTCTTAAATCATATACTACTCTTCTATAATTTCCATGTCCTCCTAAAGTTAATGTTTTAGTTTCAGCGTTATATTCTTTTCCATAATAATCATTTGTATTGAAGTTTGGATATACATACCATTTTGTTTCTGAACTCATGTCTACTAAATTCTTTCCAGTTGCTTTTCTACTTAATTCTGTTAATCCTATACTTCCACTTATTCCGGGTTCTGTTACTATTTCTATTTCTTTTAATAGATAATTTACTTTATATGTTTCATCTGTACTTCCTTCATTATATTGGTCTGCA
>OLQO01001125.1_pt1 | contig 18760 bp, 8 predicted proteins | sample 1672281 | NCBI WGS metagenome assembly OLQO01 (sample SAMEA3136667, study PRJEB25190) | human gut metagenome | biome: human gut; feature: human-associated habitat; material: faeces | place: Austria | collected 2013
GCTGCCGGAGCGGTGCTTAAGCCGCAAGGCGGGAATTGTGCGGTGTTGCCTTAGAGAAATGAGCCTGTGCAGGAACCGTGCATAAACACTGTTTCTGCGCAGGCTTTTTGTTAAATAGAAACGGATTTGTTTTTTCTAACATTTGGTGTATAATACTTTTATACTGGGTTTGTCTGTGCAGGATGAATGGTGCCTGCACAGGGGACGGGGAAGGCTATCCCGCGTCTGGCCCGGAATGACACCATACAGAAAAGGAGAATCCGCCATGTCGGAAGCATTGAAAGAACGCAAAGAGATGGCCCCGCAGTACCAGTGGGACCTGACCAAAATGTACGCCAGCGATGCGGAATGGGAAAAGGCTTTTGCCGCCATTGACCCCAAAATTGAAGCTTTGGCTGCCTGGGAGGGCAAGCTGAACAACGCTGCCAGCATTCGTGAATTTTATGATGCAGAAATCGGCGTGTTCCGTGAACTGGAAAACCTGGCTGTCTACACCAGCCTGCGTCTGAGCGAGGATACCCGTGCTGATGACGCCCAGAGCATGGATGCCCGCGCTACTGCCAAATATGTAAAGGCTGTCGGTACCATCGCCTATGCTCAGCCGGAAATCCTGGCACTGCCGCAGGAAACCCTGGATGCCATCATGGCTGACGAGCAGGTTGCCCCCTATCGTTTTGCTCTGGAAGACCTGCTGCGTGCAAAGCCTCACACCCTGACCGCCCCGGAAGAAAAGCTGCTGGCTGCTTTCGGTGAAGCATTCGGCACCCCGAAAAATGTTGCCGATAACCTGGAAGACGCCGACATGGTGTTCGATTCCGTCAAGGATGGCGAGGGCAACGATGTGGAGCTGACCGCTTCCAACTACATCCTGCTGCAAACCTCCAATGACCGCGTGCTGCGCAAGAATGCCTTTGAAAGCTACTACAAGAGCTTCCGCCAGCACATCAACACGCTGGCTGCCTCTTACTCCGGCGCTGTCAAGACCGCTACCGCCGAAGCCTCCGTCCGTCATTATGAATCTTCCCGCGCCATGTCCATGGCAGGGGAGAACGTGCCCGGCCAGGTCTATGATAACCTGGTGGCTACTGTGCGCAAGCACCTGCCGGATATGTACCGCTATGTTGCTCTGCGCAAGCGCATCCTGGGTGTGGACGAGCTGCACTACTATGATGTGTACGCCCCGCTGACCAAGGGCGTCAGCGCCCATTACACCTATGACCAGGCCAAGCAGATGGTTCTGGATGCCGTTGCACCGCTGGGCGAAGAGTACGGCACCATCGTTCGCAAGGGCTTTGCCGAGCGCTGGATCGATGTGTTCCCCAACAAGGGCAAGAGCGGCGGCGCTTACTCCGGCGGCAGCTATGATTCCAACCCCTATATCATGTGCAACTTTACCGGTACGCTGGACAGCGTTTCCACCATTGCGCATGAGATGGGCCACAGCATGCACAGCTGGTTCAGCCGCCATACCCAGCCTGCCCAGTATGCCGACTATACCCTGTTTGTCGCAGAGGTCGCTTCCACCGTCAACGAGAACCTGCTCATTGAGCACCTGCTGGCAGAAAAGAACCAGGATCCCGCAACCCGCCTGGCCCTGCTGAATCAGTACCTCGAAAATTTCAAGGGAACCGTCTACCGCCAGACGATGTTTGCCGAGTTTGAGCGCGATGCCCACGCCATGGCCGAGCGCGGCGAAGCCCTGAATCCCGCCGCCCTGAACAATCTGTACAAGAAGCTCATTGTGGACTACTTTGGACCGGAGCTGGTTGTGGATGACGAAGTACAGTACGAGTGGGCACGCATCCCGCACTTCTACCGCCCGTTCTATGTTTATAAGTATGCAACCGGCTATTCCACTGCCGTGGCATTGTCCGAGGGCATCCTGAAGAACGGCGAACCGGCTGTTAAGAAGTACCTGGAGTTCCTGCACATGGGCGGCAGCGCTTACCCGCTGGATGAGCTGCGCCATGCCGGTGTGGACCTGACCACCCCCGCCCCGGTGGATGCTGCCCTGGATAAGTTCGGCCGCATTCTGGACGAAGCCGAAGCCTGCGTGGCACAGCTGGAAGCTGCAAAATAAGCAGGGGAAAGTCCTGGGGTGTATCTGAAAAATTCGAAAATTTAGTCTGTTTCTGCAAACACAGCGAGATTTTGCGTTAAAAAGTCTAGGAATCCGCAAAGGATTCCTATGGCTCTTTGCCTTAAATTCTGCTTGCGTTTGCGAAATATCCGTCATTTTCTTTGTTTTCAGATACACCTAAGGCAACACCGCACAATTCCCGCCTTGCGGCTTAAGCACCGCTCCGGCAGCTGCGGCACGGCATCTGCGTTGCCAAAATGCTCGATAAGACATCCAGTATTATCTGCGCTTTTGGCTTGGCATCTGCCGCACCTCGCTCGCCGTATCGGCACTTAGAATTATGCGGTATTGCCCTTAAGCGCAAAATTAGAACCCCCAGTGCAGAAAATCAGCATCTTGCACGATTATTTGAAATATTTTTTGTGAATACTCTTGACACAGCGTGGTTTATCCGCTATTATTATAAATGCGTGAGTTAGGGGGTCAAGTGCGGCCAAAATGGAAGCACAACCCCCGCAAAAAACTGCGCGGAATAATCAAGAAAGGAGAAAAGAAATGCCTACTTTTAACCAGCTCGTACGCAAAGGCCGTGAGGTCCTGGTAACCAAGAGCACTGCTCCTGCCCTTCAGAAGAGCTACAACTCCCAGAAGAAGCAGTACACCACCATGAACAGCCCCCAGAAGCGTGGTGTTTGCACCGCTGTTCGTACCATGACCCCCAAAAAGCCCAACTCTGCTCTGCGTAAAGTTGCCCGTGTCCGCCTGACGAATGGTATCGAGGTCACCTCCTACATTCCTGGTATCGGCCATAACCTGCAGGAGCACAGCGTTGTCCTGATCCGTGGCGGTCGTGTTAAGGACCTGCCCGGTGTCCGTTACCACATCATCCGTGGTACTCTGGATACTCAGGGTGTTGCAAACCGTAACCAGGCTCGCAGCAAATACGGCGCAAAGCGTCCCAAGGCCGGTGCCAAGAAGTAAGGAAACATCTTTTCGCCATAAAATGGTCAGCTGACCCTTTTGTGGCATAACGGGAGTTTTCTTTAACTTTCGAGTACCGATGATATCATTAATGTGAAGGAGGGAAGAAAGATGCCCAGAAGAGGTAAAATCGCAAAGCGCGAAGTTCTGGCTGATCCTATTTACAATTCCAAGCTCGTCACCCGTCTGGTCAACAGCATCATGCTGGATGGCAAGAAGGGCGTCGCTCAGAAGATCGTTTACGAAGCTTTTGAGACTGTCAAAGAGAAGACCGGCAACGATCCTCTCGAAATGTTCGAGAAGGCCATGGAAAACATCATGCCCAGCCTCGAAGTTAAGGCCCGCCGTGTCGGCGGCTCCACCTACCAGGTTCCCCTGGAGGTCAGCCCCGCCCGCCGCGAGACCCTCGGCCTGCGCTGGCTGACTCTGTACAGCCGCAGCCGTGGTGAAAAGACCATGTCCGCTCGCCTGGCCGCCGAGATCATTGACGCTACCAACAACGTTGGCGGCGCCGTCAAGAAGCGCGAAGATACCCACAAGATGGCAGAAGCCAACAAGGCTTTCGCGCATTACCGTTATTGATCTGCTTACTGAGGAGGTTTAAGCCATGGCAACGCCGAGAGACGTATCCCTGCAAATGACCCGAAATATCGGTATCATGGCCCACATCGACGCAGGCAAGACCACCACCACCGAGCGCATTCTGTACTACACCGGTATTAACCATAAGATCGGCGAAGTTCATGACGGCGCTGCTACGATGGACTGGATGGAGCAGGAACAGGAACGTGGTATTACCATCACTTCCGCTGCAACCACCTGCTACTGGAGCCACACCGAGACCCAGCACGATCCGGCTCTGTTCAAAAAGAACCGTCATCGTATCAACATCATCGACACCCCGGGCCACGTTGACTTTACTGTTGAAGTTCAGCGTTCTCTGCGTGTTCTGGACGGTTCTGTTACCGTTCTGGCCGCAAAGGGTGGCGTTGAGCCTCAGTCTGAAACCGTTTGGCGCCAGGCTGACGAGTACAAGGTTCCCCGCATGGTTTACGTCAACAAGATGGATACCATGGGTGCTGACTTCTTCCGCTGCGTACAGATGATGCATGATCGTCTGCATGCCAACGGTGTGCCTATCCAGCTGCCTGTCGGCCAGGAAGACACTTTCCGCGGCATCATCGATCTGATCGACATGAACGCCGATATCTACTATGATGATATGGGCAATGATGTACGCGTTGAGGAAATTCCTGAAGACCTGAAAGAACAGGCTCAGGAATATCATGACAAGCTGATCGAAGCTGTTGCTGAGACCGACGAAGAGCTGATGATGAAGTACCTGGACGGCGAAGAGCTGACCAAGGGAGAAATCAAGGCTGCTCTGCGTAAGGCTACTATTTCCAACGAGATCGTTCCTGTTGTCTGCGGCTCTTCTTACAAGAACCGTGGCGTTCAGAAACTGTTGGATGCAATCGTTGATTATATGCCTGCTCCGACCGACGTTGCGGCCATCAAGGGCACCAACCCGGAGACTGGCGAGGAAGAAGATCGCACTTCTTCCGATGATCAGCCGTTCTCTGCACTGGCATTCAAGATTATGACTGACCCGTATGTCGGTAAGCTGTGCTTCTTCCGCGTGTACTCTGGTACCGTTGAGGCTGGCACCACTGTTTACAACTCTGTTAAGGATCAGGACGAGCGTATCGGCCGTATCCTGCAGATGCATGCAAACAACCGTAAGGATATCGACATCTGCTACGCTGGCGATATCGCCGCTGCTGTTGGTCTGAAGAACACCACCACTGGTGATACCCTGTGCGATGAGAAGCATCCCATCATCCTCGAGTCCATGAACTTCCCCGAGCCGGTTATCCGCGTTGCCATCGAGCCCAAGACCAAGGCTGGCAGCGAGAAGATGGGTATTGCCCTGTCTAAGCTGGCTGAAGAGGACCCGACTTTCCGTACCTGGACCGATGAAGAAACCGGTCAGACCATCATCGCCGGCATGGGCGAGCTCCACCTGGAAATCATCGTGGACCGTCTGCTCCGCGAGTTTAAGGTCGAAGCTAACGTTGGCGCACCTCAGGTTGCCTACCGTGAAACCATCCGCAAGGATGCTAACCAGGAAACCAAGTACGCACGTCAGTCTGGTGGTAAGGGCCAGTATGGTCACGTTAAGATCAAGATTGAGCCCAACCCGGGTAAGGGTTATGAGTTTGTCAACGGTATTGTTGGCGGCGCTATCCCGAAGGAATACATCCCCGCTGTTGACAACGGTATCCAGGGCGCGATGAAGTCCGGCATTCTGGCTGGCTATCCCGTCGTGGATGTCAAGGTCACTCTGTGGGACGGCTCCTATCATGAAGTTGACTCCTCTGAAATGGCGTTCTCCATCGCCGGCTCCATGGCATTCAAGGATGCTATGAAGAAGGCTGATCCCGTCATTATGGAGCCCATCATGAAGGTTGACGTTGTTGTTCCTGACGAGTATATGGGCAACGTCATTGGCGACTTGAACAGCCGCCGCGGCGCGATCCAGAACCAGGAATCCACCGATGGCACTGCCCGTGTCACCGCTATGGTTCCTCTGTCCGAGATGTTCGGTTACGCTACTGACCTGCGTTCCAAGACCCAGGGCCGTGGCCAGTACTCCATGGAGCCGGCTGATTACCAGCAGGTTCCCAAGAGTGTTGCAGATAAGATCATGACCGAGCGCAATAAGGGCTGATTCTGCACAAATTCGCGCAAAATACTTGATTTTTCTTGAAAAATCTAGTATGATAGCCTTACAACAGGCTATTTTATCTGTTTGAATTAAAGGAGGATACTTCCAATGGCTGAAAAGGAAAAATTTGACCGCTCTTTGGAGCATGTCAACATCGGTACCATCGGTCACGTTGACCACGGCAAGACCACTCTGACTGCCGCTATCACCAAGGTTCTGGCTCTGAAGGGCGACGCCGATTTCATGGATTACTCCAGCATCGATAAGGCTCCTGAAGAGAAGGCTCGTGGTATCACGATCAACACCGCTCACGTTGAGTACCACACCGCGAAGCGTCACTATGCCCACGTTGACTGCCCGGGCCATGCTGACTACATCAAGAACATGATCACCGGTGCTGCTCAGATGGACGGCGCTATCCTGGTTGTTGCTGCAACCGATGGCCCGATGCCGCAGACCCGTGAGCACATCCTGCTGGCTCGTCAGGTTGGCGTGCCCAAGATCGTTGTGTTCCTGAACAAGTGCGATATGGTTGACGACGAAGAGCTGCTCGACCTGGTCGAAATGGAAGTTCGCGAACTGCTGGACAGCCAGGATTTCGACGGCGACAACACCCCGATCATCCGTGGTTCCGCTCTGAAGGCTCTGGAGAGCACTTCCAAGGATCCCGATGCTCCGGAATACAAGTGCATTTGGGAGCTGATGGACGCTGTTGACAGCTACATCCCGACTCCGGACCGTGCTGCTGATAAGCCGTTCCTGATGCCCGTTGAGGACGTTATGACCATCTCCGGCCGTGGCACCGTTGCTACCGGTCGTGTTGAGCGTGGTACTGCTCATGTCGGCGATCAGATGGAAATCGTTGGTCTGAAGGAAGAGAAGCTGACCACCACCATCACTGGTCTGGAAATGTTCCGCAAGAGCCTCGAGTTCGCTCAGGCTGGCGACAACATCGGCGCTCTGCTGCGTGGTATTGACCGTGACCAGATCGAGCGTGGCCAGGTTCTGGCTGTTCCCGGCTCTGTTCATCCCCACACCACTTTCGATGGCCATGTTTACGTCCTGAAGAAGGAAGAAGGCGGCCGTCATACCCCGTTCTTCAACAACTATCGTCCTCAGTTCTACTTCCGTACCACCGACGTTACCGGCATCATCACCCTGCCCGAAGGCACTGAGATGTGCATGCCCGGCGACAACGTTGATATGCACGTTGAGCTGATCACCCCGGTTGCCATGGAAGAAGGCATGCGTTTCGCTATCCGCGAAGGCGGCCACACTGTTGGTTCCGGCGTTGTTTCCAAGATCGAGAAGTAATTTTCGGCTTGTGATATAGCTTTCAAGGCTCCTGCTGTTAAGGCAGGGGCCTTTTTGTTGTGTACGACTTATGGGGCGGGGAGGGGGCAAAGGCCGGGTGTGGAAGACCAAGGAAGGCATCATGAAAACATCAGGAATTGTAGATAGGGGAGAGGACACCATTCGGAACTTTGAAAAAGTGGGGCAGGAGGGGGCACTCACACCGCCCTACCTTGGGAAGGTGCATTTCAGGTCGCGGTTAAGGGGCAAGGGTTGATCTATCCCTAAGTTTTCGGAACGGTCAGAAACGCTCTCTACAGTACAATTTATAATGGGCAATTCTCAACCTCCAATTTTCCCTTCAAGTTTCCTCCAATCTCTGCCAAATCTCTCAACAACAAGCCAAACCGAAATGACAAAAAATGCGCGATCACAATACCGGGTAATTGTATTAAGAGATTGCAAAGAACATTATCGGGGTAAATGTTCAATCATTTGATAAAATCAGGAATAAACCATTCAAAAATGTTAATAAATACCGCCAAAGGGTCACCGCACCGCAACGCAAATAATGTGCGAAAAACAGGTTTCAGTTGATTCAAGGACAAAAATTTAGATAGAAACCGCTCTAATGAACTATGCAAATTCTGGCAACTGTGATATAATGTACGTACCTAGATGTGTCGGAAAGGTTATCATTTGCGGGATCAAGGCATGCAGCCGGTACAACGTTTTGTCAGCCGCTGTGCCGGGGCCAAAAGCCCCAAAAGCAGGCCGCAGCCCGGCAGGGGATCGCCAGACCGAGGGAGCACAACCAGGCGTTTTGCAATCAACACCTGCAAAGTGCCGCACATCTGCCGTACCACTTTTCACACAAAAGGGGAAAGTAGTAACACTTAAGGGAGGATAAAACTATGAAGAAAAACCTTCAGCGTTTTGGTGCATCCGTGCTGGCAGCAGCCATGGTTGCCCAAAGCGTGGCGCTTCCCGCAGCAGCCGAAACTACCAAGATTGATTCTTCGGTAGCGCAGTCTGTTGCAGCAAGCGCAGCAAGCGCGGCCAGCGCTGTGCAGTCCCTGCCCAAGTTCACCAGCACCGCAGACCTGATCAAGCAGACAGCCCAAACGCTGGCTGCCCAGGGCGAAGTGCATGAACTGGAGCAGGACGATGCCAAGCTGGAAGCGACTGCGCAGAGCAAGGCGGGCATGAGCCTTGCAGCGTTGGAAAATGCATTGGCCGATGCCATGTACGCCAACGCCGCAGCCGGCAAGATCAACACCGAAGCCTATGGCCTGAACAAGGACGAGATGGCATCGGTGATGGCTGCCACCATCAAAACGTATCATCTGTCCAGCGCCGTTACCGACCTGGGCTATGAGACGAACGCCGCAGGCGTTGTGACCGCCGTTACCTTTACCGGTAGCTCCGGCATGACCTCTGCGATGGAGTCCATGACCAACAGCGATGATGAAGTGATTGCGCAGCAGGCTGACAGCTACGCACAGGCTTACGTTGCTGAAAACTCCGATACCTTTGCGGCCAGCGCCGCTGCAGACGGCCATACCTATGGCGAGCCGAAATGGTACTGGAATGACACCAACCCGGAGGATGGCCACACCCATACCTGGAAGGAAACCCCCGATGGTTACTGGACCAAGACCGATGACGGCTGGGCTTACACCGCTGTGTATACCTGTGAAAAGGACGATGCCTACCAGAAGGTAGAAGGCACCGTAACCAAGGATACCACCGAGGCAAAGCCCGGCGCTGCCGGCAAGACCGTTTACTCTGCCAGCGTGCCCGCTGACAAGAGCCCGGTTAAGAAGGAATACAAGGAACCCACCACCCGCACCGACGACATTGCCGCCCTGCCCTGCCAGAACCATGCCGTGCCCAAGGATACAGATGGCAACTTTGTTGCTACCTTCAACTGGGAAATGAAGAAGGTCGAGGGCAAGCTGGCCGATGACTACAGCAACGCCCAGCTGTTCTATGACAGCGAAACCGGCAAAATTTCTGCCGGCGCTCCCGTTACCATTGACTGGGAATGCACCAGCATCACCTTCAAGTGCGCTGTCTGCGGCGAAGAAATCAAAACCCAGCCGGTAATGACCATGCCGGTCAGCGTTGTGGTAGACCAGAATAACAATTCCGTCTACATCAACGTGGGCGGCACCCCGACCCTGGATACCACCTCCGGCGGCACCGGCGTTACCCTGGTGTCCGCAATGGATGGCGGCAACTGGTACGATATGCAGAACAACCCGGTTGACGCAAGCAAGGTGAACTTCACCTATCAGAGCGGCGACAACAAGGGCAAGAACAGCCTGCTGCTGTACGACAGCCAGAAGACTGCCGTGTATGTGGACGACCAGGGCAACCAGGTCACCAATACTTACGATGTCTCGACTGCGCAGATGAACTACTACTACTTCCAGCTGTCGCAGTTCAACCAGGACGAAGCAGAGTACTTCGGCGTGGTTGCCCCGTTCTGGACCTCCAAGGGCGTTCAGAAGCAGGGCGAGGATGGCAGCATCACCGGTACCATGGGCGCAATCAAGATATTGTGCAGCATTGATCCGAACGATGATGTCCCGCCGACCACCATGGCATTCATGCTGAACATGCTGCCGCAGGCGTTCATGTCTTACGTCATGAACTATGGCGAAGCTCTGAAAGCCATCCGTGATGCAGGCTTGAAACAGGTTGCCAAGCTGGGTGACAGCGCTGACTATGTCACCAAGCTGCTGATCCTGCACGACTGGATCTCCCAGGTTGCAGAATTCGATATGGGCTCCATGGGCGATATCACCGGCGGCGGCAACAACGACCCCATCCAGACGACTGCTTTCGGTGCCCTGCTGGGCGGCGAGATCGGCGCTAAGGGCGTTGAGTATGGCTGCATCTGCCTGGGCTATGCAGCTGCATTTAACTACATGGTCCAGAATTTGCCTGACAACAAGAGCATCTATAAGAATGATGACGGCAGCTGGAAGACCCCCGATGAAGTAGGCGATAACGCTGTTGTTGACTTTGCCCAGATCCTGTATTACTGCGATACTTCTGATACCAGTGTTGCCGGTAATGCGTTCGGCGGCGGCATGTTCAACAACGTCCACTACTTCAACGCAGTCAAGGTCAACAAGCTGCAGGGCGACAGCAACTCTGCTACGATGACCACCGGCGAACCCAACAAGAACTGGTACTATGTTGACGTCTGCTATGATGACGTGAACACCGAGTGCATGGCCCAGACCCGCGTTGAGAACGCAGGCGACCTGCGCCATGTCAACTTCCTGGTTTCTCCCTCCGGTCTGGAAGGCCGTTACAGCAAGTACTATGATTACATTGACTCGCTGTACGATGGCTACACCTACACCAAGAACAAGAATCCCGATGTGGATGATGACGGCAATGTTGTGTTGAACAACGGCAAGCCGCATTACTCTTACACCAAGGCGGAGAACAAGAACGAGACCCGTTACACCGATACCTGCTACGAGGATACCTGGTTCACCTCTATCTGCAGCCCCATCTACTTCGACGATAATTACTTCTATTACGTTGATACCACGACCAACCAGAACCTGTATAACAACATGCGCCGCCAGCAGTCCGAGAACGGCAACAGCGGCAGCTCTGGTTCCGGCAGCTCTGGTAACAACTCCCAGATGCAGCAGTTCATGAAGAAGATGCAGAACCAGGGCCCCGATACTCTGGAAGCACGTCCGCGTAATGCGAACTACTATATCCGCAAAGAGGATTCCAGCAGCAGACCCGGCGGCTTCAGCATGAGCAGCTTTACCAAGACGGATGACCCGTTTGATATCATCCTGATGTACTACAACGATCTGAAGGAAACCAGCAGCAACTTCAATGATGACGACAGCAATGCCAAGGTTCTGGCCGAAGCTGGCACCATCTATAAGATCGATACCAGTGCAAAAGATAAGCATACCAAGGTTGAAAACAACCTGAACACCGAGTGCCTGGCAGACGCTGCTGCAAAGCGGATCTACCCCGCACTGGTACACTCTACCGCACTGTATGATGGCATGCTGTACTTCAACGTCAACAACGCCATCTACCGTATGGACCCGACCACCGGCGCAGTGGAAGAAGTGAAGGAATACAACACCGTCTATGGCGGCATTAAGCTGACCAAGGATAAGGACGGCAACATGGTTCCCGATACCCACTTTCCCGGCATGAGCATGGTTATCATGGATAGCGCCCAGGATACCAGCAGTGTGAAGTATCTGGGCACCTTCAAGAACCATCCTCTGGCGGGCCTGACCCTGCGTGACAGCTACAGCTTTGCTACCACCACCCAGCAGGGCCAGACTGTGATCACCGGCATCAACACCACCAAGGATCAGCTGGTCGTTTCTGTCGGCACCAACCTGTCCAACACCTATAAGGAACTGGTGGACGGCAAGGCAGAAGTCAAGACCGATGCCTCCGGCACTTCTTATGCAAACCGTAAGAGCTACAAGAACGAGTCCTGGAACTACAACCCGAGTTACAACCAGAACATGGGCAGCTCTGACGAGAAGAACAAGAACGAAGAGTTCATGTGGTGCGCTAACCTGGTTGAAACCATGCCGATGTCCGACATGGTCAGCGACCTGAAGAGCGGCGCAACCACCAATGTTTCCGTTGAAGCATGGTGCGATACCCCCGCTTACACCCAGGACCGCACCACCAAGTACGGCCTGACCAAGGGTGAAAAGAAGTACGCTGACGGCGCACTGCCCAAGGGCCATACCTGGGCTCTGGACGAGCTGGAAACCAAGTCCGTTGGCAACAATGTGTACCTGTGCTCTGATTGCCATACCGCAACCGAGAGCAAACCCCACACCGTTACCCTGCCCGATCCAGTTGAAGGTGTTACCCTGACCCTGGGCACCACCAGCAACACCTACATCAAGGACGATACCGTTACCCTGACCGTAGAAAAGAAAGGCACCGATATCGTTACCGTTACCGCAAAGAACGGCGATACCGATGTTGCTCTGACTGAAGTTCAGGAAGCAGCGCAGGACGAAGCCGCAGCCCAGGCTACCACCGAAAAGGCTAAGACGGTTTACACCTTCACCATGCCGGACGGCGATGTGACCATCAGCGTTGCAAAGAACGCCAAGACCTATGCGGTCAATGTTGCTCCCCTGAACAATGGTGAGATCACTGCTTCCGCTAAAGAAGCAGCTGAGAAGGAAACCGTAACCCTGACTGCTAAGCCCGCAACCGGCTATGCCCTGAAGGCTGGCAGCGTGAAGGTTACCTACAAAGACGCTGACAACACCGATAAGACCGTTGAAGTGAAGGCTGATACCGAAAAAGCCAACACCTACACCTTTGCAATGCCTGCTTACCCCGTCAACGTCAGCGCAGAGTTTGTTAAGGAATACAAGGTTACCGCAGCTCCTGCTGATAACGGCACTGTTACCGTAGACCCGACCGCAGCTGTTGAAGGCACCGACGTTACCGTTACCGTTAAGGCAGCTGATAACTACCAGCTCAAGGCTGACAGCCTGACCTACAGCTATAAGAGCGGCGACGAAACCAAGACCGTAAAGCTGGCCGTGACCGAGGGCAAGGCTACCTTCAAGATGCCTGCCGCTGATGTTACCGTTAGCGCTGTGTTTGAAGCACTGACTGCAACTCCGACTGCAACTCCGACCGCAACTCCGACTGCAACTCCGACTGCAACTCCGACTGCAACTCCGACTGCAACTCCGACCGCAACTCCGACCGCAACTCCGACCGCAAAGCCGGCAGAGCCGACTGCTGTGCCGGAGCCGACTGCTGTGCCGGAACCGACTGCTGTGCCGGAGCCGACTGAGGTACCGTCTACTGAACCCGAAACGCGCACCGCTCACGGTGCCGCTGAAAAGACCACCATTACCGCAATGGCTGTCTTTACCTGCACCGATAAGAACTGCGCAAGCGCACAGTTCGTGGATGCAACTGTAAAGCAGACCAGCGGCGTTACCACCGCTGCTGTCACCTTCAACGGCAAGGACTACACCGCCAAGTACGGCGAGAAGAACGGCTGGGTTGAAGAAAACGGCAAGAAGTACTGGTACGAAAAGGGTGTGAAGCAGGGTACCACCGGCCGCGGCAAAGAGATCTATGATCCCGATTCCGACGCCTGGTACTGGCTGGATGCTGTCCAGGGCGGCGCAATGACCGTCAGCAAGGACGTTTACCAGGAATCCGCCGCCGGCCAGTGGGCTGATAAGCCCGATGGCACCGGCAAGTGGGTCCGTTACGATGAGAACGGCCACATGGTCAAGGGCTGGCAGACGACCGATAAGGGCACCTACTACTTTGACCTGATCACCGGCGCTATGGCTAAGGGCGCAGGCGATATTGACGGTGTACCTTGCGCATTTGACGAGTACACCGGCATCGCTCTGGACGGCCAGTGGCTGACCATCAAAGGCGCTGACTTCTGGTACGAAAAGGGCGTTCGCCAGGGTCTGGAAGGCCGCGGCAAGGAAATCTATGACCCGGCTTCCGATGCTTGGTACTGGCTGGACTCTGTTGATCAGGGCAAGAAAGCCACCAGCAAGGATGTCTATCAGGAATCCGAAGCTGGCCAGTGGGCTGATAGGCCCGATGGTACCGGCAAGTGGGTCCGTTACGATGCACAGGGCCACATGATCAAGGGCTGGAGCGCTGACAAGCGTTACTATTTCGACCCGATCTATGGCACCATGGCTAAGGGCGATGCAGTCATCGATGGCCGCACTTATCATTTCGATAAGAAAACCGGCATTCGGCAGTAATCCCACAGCCGGAACAATGAGCTGTAACCCAGCCCATTAACCCCTAAATAGAAATGCCGCAGCAGATGTAACAGTCTGCTGCGGCATTTTTGTATTTGTGGGCATAGGTTCGGTGAAATATTTGCCAGGCCAGTAGGGCGGGGGACCCCATGATTGCGGTGGCTCCCCTGGAGGGGAGCTGGACGCGAAGCGGCCTGAGGGGTGGTTCCTTGCCGCAAACCTAAGGCAATACCGCACAATTCCCGCCTGACGGCTTAAGCACCGCTCCGGCGGCTGCGGCACGGCATCTGCGTTGCCAAAATGCTCGATAAGACATCCAGTATTATCTGCGCTTTTGGCTTGGCATCTGCCGCACCTCGCTCGCCGTATCGGCACTTAGAATTATGCGGTATTGCCCTAAAGCAATCGAATCCAACGCCTTGGAACAGTCACTGCGCCCGCAGGCACCTTGCCTTGCCACAAATCCCATCACGACCAATCGGATAAGGCCTCGGAACGGTCAAGACCGTTCCCTACAGAACAAATTATAATGGGCAGCACACCCTTAAACAATCAGTAGGGCGGGGGAACCCCACCCCGCCGAAAGCTAGAAATAGTACACGATTAAAAAATCGCAATTTACCTTACCCGCATAATAAAGGCAACACACAAAAACATGGCGAGCACATCAGGCCGGTGCAAGGGCAAAACCTACTAAAAAGCTGCGGCTAAATTTGGCAAATATGGCGCGCGAAGTATAATTTTTGGAGGATATCACAAGCAGAACAAACAAACTTTGTCAGTTCAAACAACAAAAAAGCAACAAACTGGCATGGATGCCAAAGAATGCGGCTGCGAATTGTGAAAGATTTTAATATATTTTCTTCATTTTTTCCTTACCTGTTATCATTTGAATTTGCAATCGAAATATGGAACTTGTATAATAGAATAAAAGAAAAGTGCAAACTAAATGGGTGAAGAGGATTTGGTGCAATGGATGATAAAAATAGATTCAGCATTCTGCTGGAGCATTTGCTGGAAGTTGCGGAGGTCAAGAACTATACCCTGGCCAAGCACCTGCAATACGATGTTTCCTATATCAGCAAATGGGTCAGCGGCCGCATGCTGCCTGCCAAAAAGACTGAAAAGCGCGTGATGGAGGGCATCAGTGCCTGCGTGGTGGATGAAGCCACCGATGATGGCCGTGACCTGCTGCTGCGGGAATACAGCGTTAGCATCCCCAGTGACCTGAAAGCCGCCATTTATGATAACCTGATTGCTGAATATGATTATTTGCAAGAGGAGCTGGACAGCGGCGAGGCGCGCATTGGCCCCTATACGGACTTTTGGGCCGAGCTGAACATGCTGCAATACCTGACCAAAATGGCGCACCCCGTGCTGCGCCGCGTCAGCCAGCTGGACATTGTGGCTGTGATGGACCTGATGGAAATGGCGCGCGAATACCGCCTGAAAGTTGCCAACCTGCAAAACGGCCAGCTGGTGGACCAGCGCAGCTATGATAACGTCTATTTCAAGCTGATGATCGATATCAGCCGCGAAAAATGGGACCCCATCTATGATGCCGCGCTCATTATCAACGTGCTGACCAACTTCAGCCATATTCATTTCAAGCTGTTTGGCAGCACCGCGGCTGCCGGGCGCGCGGTGTTTGTGGTCAAGGGCGATTTTGCCATTACCGGCCTGTTGGTCAGCCACAGCCGCTGCGCTGCCGTTACCGCCACCGAGGACGCGCAGAACTGCGAAAGCCTGTATGATAACTTCTCCAAGCTCTGCGTGCGGGATGACCAGCTTTTCCGCGATACCAGCATGCGCCAGCTGATCAGCCAGTACGACTATATGCACACGCTGCTGGCCTCCAATCTGCGGTGGATGTTCGGCCACCTGAATGAGCTTCTGCTGCCGGATGACTTGTTTGAAGAGATCCTGACCGCCCACGAGGCCGAGCTGAAAGATTTTTTGGGTGCTACCCCTGCGGAGCTGCGTAGCGTGCACAACCTTGCCAAAGGTGTGGTGGAGGAAACAAACATCCGCATCCTGATTTATGAAGCTGCATTTTCCTCCATGGCGGTTTCCGGCGAGCTGGACTTTTTCAGTTACAAGGTCAGCCTTACCCCGGATCAGCGCAGCCGGTGCATCAGCTATGTGCTGCAGCTTTGCAAGCAGCGTGAAAAACTTGAATTCCGCTTGATCAGCGGCCGCATTGTGAACGATTTCCAGTATGTGGCGGACCCCAATATGTTCCTTTCTGGCGCTGCATCGTATCTTCGGCTGGATAACAACTGCCCCATCAACCGGATTGCAATGGTCAACAACAGTGTGATGGAAGACCGCCTGAGTGAATATTTTGATCAGGTCTGGAATTTGGATGACCAGAACGTGACAAAAGAGCGCAACGCCATTGCGGAGCACATCCATCATGTCCTGCAGGGAATCCATCTGATTACCCGCGCCAAAAGTGATGAAATGGAAGAACTGCAAGAGAGCTGGATGAACAAAATCTAAAAATACAACATACATACGCATAAACATAAAGCCCTGGCTGCTGCGGTAGCTGGGGCTTTTGTTGCACCAAGGAAAATGAAATTGCAAGAAAACTCCATGCCAAAGTGTGAAAATCCATGTGAAAAAAAGTGAATCATGCGGAATCAATTTCTGGAAATTTGTGCCATGGGATTCTCGTGCTTTCCGTAAACAGGAATGGTATACTATGTTCAGCACCGAAGATAATTGTAGCATTATGGTTCGGTGACGCTGTGCAACGATGTGTACAGCAGGGGAAAGCGCCATAAAGGTTTGGCGTGATTTGATTTGGATAATTTAATTCCCTGCAACTATAAGGGAAAGACATTTGGAGGAAATTGCAATGAATGAAAACGCGATGTTGACTGGCAAGCCCAGCATTGACCGCCCCTGGATGAAGTTCTATCCAGATGTTCTGCGTGGTATCCAGGTTCCGGCCTGCACCGTGGAGCAGTACCTCTCCGTGCGCGCTGCAGACCCTAACGTGATTGCCATGCACTACTATGGCGTGGATATCACCTGGGGTACCGTGTTCCGTAAGGTGGACGCCACCGCCCGCGCTCTGCAGGTGCTTGGCGTCAAGCAGGGGGACCAGATCCCCGTGTTCCTGCGTTCTGTGCCGGAATTCATTTATCTGCTGCTGGCAGCCGAGCGCATCGGTGCTTCGCTGCTGTGCCGTGACAACACCCTGGAAGAAAACATTGAAGCTGTTCAGAAAGCCAATGCCAAGGTGATTTTTGTTCACGACTTCTTCTCCAAGGCCGAAATCGAAGCCTACCGTGAGCAGACCAACGTGAATACCTATGTTATCGTTCCCGCTCTGGAAAGCGGCGACCGCGCCGCTATGCCGGTTTACCTGCAGCATTCCCTGGATGCCCTGTATCCGGATGTTCCCGCCCGTGGCTCTGATACCATGATGTGGGCTGATTTCTGTAACATGGGCCAGCGTTTTCGCGGCTTTGTGCCCGCTCCTGTCAACATTGACCGCCCGCTGCTGCGCGCCTACACCAGCGGTTCCACCGGCCCTTCCAAGCAGGTCATCCATTCTGCACACAGTATCATCGGCGTGCTGGCCCAGATGAACTTTTATGGCTCTTCGGATAAATTCCGCCCCACCTGGCTGCTGACCATCCTGCCCCCGGCTCTGATCGCTGTTGTGGTTTCCATGATGCTGCTGCCCCTGGCCGGCGGTATGCTGCTCATTCTGGATCCGTTTGTGGATGTGTACGATGTTGACCTGGAAATGATGCGCTACCGCCCCAACAACTGGCCCCTGATCCCCATGTTTGTGGAGGTTATCCGCCGCAGCAAGCGTCTTCCGGCTGACTATGATATGTCCCACATGCTGGCCATCGGCGCCGGCTGCGAGGCATTCAACAACAAGCAGCTGCGCAATGTTGAGGAGTTCCTCAAGCAGCATAACTGCAACCTGCGCTTTACTGCCGGCTACGGCAGCAGCGAGGCCGGCTCCAACGCCACTCTGCCCATGGCTCCGTTCCCGGTGCGTGACGGCAACGTTGGTGTGCCGATGATCCACAGCGTCATCAGCATCTTCAAGCCCGGCACCCAGGAAGAGCTGACCTACAATACCCCCGGTGAGATCTGCATGACGGGCCCCGGCGTGATGCTGGGCTATGACCGCCCCGAAGCAACCGCCAAGGCACTGCAGGTCCACGCAGACGGCAAGACCTGGCTGCACACCGGCGATATTGGCTATATGTCCGAGGACGGTGTGCTCTACACGATGACCCGCGGCGCATCCCCGCGCTTTGGCGGCGGCGACCTGATGGTGCAGCCGCTGGAGAACATCGTGGCTGATGCCGACATCAAGGGCATCAAGGACGAGTTCTTTGTTATCGTGCCGGATGATGAGCACGAGGGCTGCTTCCTGCCGTACCTGTACGTCCAGCTCAAAGATGGCTACACCTTGGACGATGTGCGCGATAAGATCAATGCCTGCCTGCCGGAACGTTACATGCGTCCGGTGGAGATTTTCACCGTACCGGAACGCCCGTTCTTCCACTTCAAGACCAACCGTATTGGCCTGAGCAAAGAAATCATCGCCAAGCGCAACCAGCAGAAAGAGAAAGCCAAGCGCAACAGCTTTGCCGATGGCTGCATTGCCTGATGACTTTGGCGTGATAAAATCATGATAATGTAACGGCATGTGCCCACCTTATGATAGAGATAAGGGGGCACATGCCTTTTGTTTTGGGGTGGGGGAGCGGATGAAGATGAACGGTACGCGCGGTTGGGGGATAGGGGAGAAGGGCAATCGGATTCCGGTGCGGGGGAGATACTTGTGAAGTTGTAAAGGCAATACCGCATAATTCTAAGTGCCGATACGGCGAGCGAGGTGCGGCA
>OLQO01001131.1_pt1 | contig 18695 bp, 16 predicted proteins | sample 1672281 | NCBI WGS metagenome assembly OLQO01 (sample SAMEA3136667, study PRJEB25190) | human gut metagenome | biome: human gut; feature: human-associated habitat; material: faeces | place: Austria | collected 2013
TGTAATCTTTGGTGATGGTATCCTTTGTACCCATAGGTTTCACCACCTTCGATCTTGTTATGTGATCAGAGTTATTTTATCATCTGATCCATTTTAAGGGTAACATAGTTTATTGCTTTTGGAAAGAGGATTTTGTGAAAAAGCTTCAGAGCTGCACAGGTAAAGCGGATATGTTTGTCGAACGGAATCGAAATAAATCAATAGACAAAAAGAGCGTATTGTGCTACTCTGAAAGCACGAATCACGTGGCAATTGGCATATTTATATGTGATTTTTCGCATTGAAAGGGAGTGGAACGCGGAATATAAAGAGACCGAAGCTACCGGTGGGAATCGAGAATTTTCAGAAAATTCGTCAGGCGGGTTTTTATTATGTAGATAAGACCAGGCTTATCGAACAACTGATCGATCAGTGGGGGAAAGTAAATCTGTTTACAAGACCTCGGCGTTTTGGGAAAACATTGAATATGAGTATGCTTCGTTGTTTCTTCGAGATCGGGGCAGATGAAGCTCTGTTTGAAGGTCTTTATATTTCCCGGAAACAAGAACTGTGTGAACAGTATATGGGGAAATTTCCGGTAGTGTTTTTATCGCTGAAGAATGTTGATGGACTTACCTTTGAGAATGCGCGCTATCAGCTGACAGAACTGGTAGGCAGAGAGGCCAGTCGTTTTCTGTTTTTATTGGAGAGTGACAGACTGACAGAAACGGATAAAGATATATATCGTACATTGATCTCTGTAGAGAATGGCAGATATTCTATGGATGAAAATATCCTTTCTTCTGCGCTGCAGATATTGTCTCAGCTGCTGCATAAGCATTATGGGCAGAAGACGATCATTTTTATAGATGAATATGATGTTCCTCTGGATAAGGCTTTTCAGCATGGATATTATAAAGAAATGGTGCTCATGATACGCGGTGTGTTCGGACAGGCACTTAAGACTAACGATTCTCTGTATTTTGCAGTATTAACAGGGTGTCTTCGCGTGTCTAAAGAGAGTATTTTTACAGGACTTAATAACTTCAAAGTGCTTTCGATCACGGATCATCGATTTGATGAGCATTTTGGTTTTACAGATGATAAGGTCTGCAGATTGCTTACAGCATATGGCAGGGAGGATCATCTTTCCGAAACAAAGGGATGGTATGATGGATATCATTTTGGAAATACGGATGTGTACTGCCCATGGGATGTGATCAATCATGTAGATTGTTTGTGTGGGAATCCGGATGCGGAGCCGCAGTCTTACTAGATCATACATTAGGACCAATAGATCCGAGTTTACATACCCCATTGAATCCCAGGTTGCAGGATGGAGGCATATATCCGGTAAGTGTAGAGGCTGTTAAAGGATATCTTGAATTTGCAAAAAATGAAATGCAGATTGATGATACAGCGTCCCTTGCAAGTATTTTTGAAAAGTTGACAGATTTTGTACATCCTTTGGTTTTGGGGGAAGTTTACCGTTCCAAGGCTCAGTTTCAAATGATGGCAGAGAAATTACTTCAAAATCAGGTTAGAGATCCGGAAAAGATTAAGAAGATCATAGCATTTCTGTGCAGCGAATCTGGAAGTCATGATTATACTATTAACAGACGGGAAGCTAAGGATGAACTGGGATTAAATATTATAAAACCATCCGAGACACAATATAAAATCATCAAAAAGATTTATGATGATATAAACGAAGAATTGATGTTTAGCAAACCATTTTTACTAACGGAAGTGAATGGTGCATATGTGGTGCGTAGAGGCCTGTTGGAAAGTATAGTTGGAGGAGCGGATTATTTTTCAACAGAAGGGACTGTTATCCGGGGAACTTTGCCAGATGGATAGATTGCTGTTTAAAACAGAGTGAATTTTGAAGGCTGGAGGCATGACTGTTTAATAGAAAAAATGCAGGTACAGTCAAGCAATAGAATGGAGGATATTGTTTATGAAAGAGGTAGTGAATTCCAAACATAATACTGCAGTTACAACATCATATACTGCATATCATGCAATTACTACGTCTGCAATACCTACCGATACAGAAAAATATGTTATTGTAAATCCAGAAGAATCGATTAATATTGATGTTAATGAAGAGGGAAAGTATTCTGTATTTGATATTGCAAACTGGTTTTTGACTAAAGGACAGATGACTCATAAAAAATTGCAGAAATTATGTTATTATGCACAGGCCTGGTGTTATGCTTTGAAAGGTTTTCGACTTATGAATACAGATTTTCAGGCTTGGGTACATGGACCGGTTTCTCCTGCATTATGGGAGCGTTTTAAGGCATTTGGATATGATACGATTTGTATAAAAGAGAAGGTTGCTCTGAAGATATCAGATGATGATATTCGATTGTTGGAAGATGTGTGGGATACGTATGGAGAGAGCACTGGCAATGCGCTTGAGACACTTACACATAGAGAATTACCCTGGATAGAAGCTCGGAGAGGATATGAACCAGAGGAGAGATGTACAGTTATCATTTCTCCTGAAACGATGGCATCTTACTATAAGGCTATTTATTGTGGTGATTAATAATGGCAAAATTAACGGAAAAACAAAATCGGGAAGTACCTTTTGAATTGTGTTTTAAATATCATTTGGAGAATGGGTATACATTTAAGGAACTTACACCGGAAAATGTGAAACAGTTTCAAATATTTTTGAACAAGGTTTCTCAAATGACAGTCACACAGGTAGATAAAGCGTATTCGCATAAACCAGATACGGATGATGTGTATAATGGAATGCAGGTATATCATTATGCAGTAACTGAGGTATTTCGTATACATGTTGTTATAGAAGCAGGATATTATAAGATCATACGATTGGACCCAAGACATAAAGTACATAGAAGTTAACGGAATAAAATATATTATAGTAATAAAAACAAGATATATTGATGCATAAGGATAATGCGGAAATAACATTGTCCTTATACATTAATATATAAGATAAGTTATAAATATCAGCACACAAAGGAGAGCAAGAAATGGGAAAATATTTTGGTACAGATGGATTCCGTGGGGAGGCGGGTGTTTCGTTGACAGCGGATCATGCATTTAAGATCGGGCGTTTTCTGGGATGGTATTATAATGAGCTGCGCAGAAGAGCGGGGGAGACGGCTGCGGCCAGGATCGTGATCGGCAAGGATACCCGACGTTCCAGCTATATGTTTGAGTATTCACTGGTTGGAGGACTGGTGGCGTCCGGAGCGGATGCTTATCTTCTCCACGTGACAACAACACCGTCTGTGGCTTATGTTGCCCGTACCGATGGCTTTGACTGTGGTATTATGATCTCTGCCAGCCATAATCCCTATTATGATAACGGGATCAAGCTGATTAATGGCCAGGGTGAGAAGATGGAAGAGGAGATCATCGCGCTGGTGGAGGATTATCTGGATGACCGTCTTCAGCTGTTCGGACAGAAATGGCGTGAGATTCCTTTTACAAAGGGCGGTGAAATCGGCAGGACGGTGGATTATTCTGCAGGCCGGAACCGTTACATAGGATATCTGATCTCCCTGGGAGTATATTCCTTTAAGGGAATGAGGATTGGTCTGGACTGTGCCAACGGAAGTGCATGGAATATCGCAAAGGCGGTTTTTGATGCGCTGGGAGCGAAGACTTATGTGATCAATGCTGAGCCGGATGGTACCAATATCAATAACAATGCCGGTTCCACCCATATCGAGGGTCTCCAGAAGCTTGTAGTGGAGAAGGGACTGGATGTTGGCTTTGCCTACGACGGAGATGCGGACCGCTGTCTCTGTGTGGATGAGAAGGGAAATGTGGTCAGCGGAGATGCGATCCTCTATGTGTACGGTCGTTACATGAAGGAGCGCGGAAAGCTTCTCACCAATACGGTTGTAACTACGGTAATGTCCAATTTTGGCCTTTACAAGGCTTTTGATGCTCTTGATATCGAGTATGCGAAGACAGCAGTAGGGGATAAATATGTTTATGAATATATGATGCAGAATGGCTGCCGTATTGGTGGTGAGCAGTCCGGGCATATTATTTTTTCCAAGTATGCATCTACCGGGGATGGCATCCTTACAAGTCTGAAGATGATGGAAGTTATAATGGCAAGGAAGAAAAAGCTCAGTGAGCTTACCGCTGATCTGGCGATCTATCCCCAGGTTCTTGAGAACGTGCGTGTCCATGACAAGGCAGCAGCGCAGGCAGATGTGGATGTGCAGGCAGCAGTAGAGCGTGTGGCTGAGGCGCTTGGAGACACCGGAAGGATCCTGGTGAGAGAATCCGGCACAGAACCTCTGCTCCGTGTTATGGTTGAGGCAGAGAGTGAGGAACTTTGCAGAAAATATGTGGACCAGGTGGTTGAGATCGTCCGTAAGAAGGGGCATGTGGCAGAGTGATGTCCTGGATGCAGACCGCAGGTGTCTGAAGAACGGAGCAGTCAGAAGAATATAAAAATGCAATAAGAGGAGAAAAAAATCATGTGTGGAATTGTAGGTTTTACAGGCAGGCATCAGGCAGCACCCATCCTTCTGGACGGGCTTTCCAAACTGGAATACAGAGGATATGATTCCGCCGGCATCGCAGTGCGTGACGGGGAAAAGGATATCGAGATCATTAAGGCGAAGGGCCGTCTGAAGGTCCTTCTGGAGAAAACAAACGCAGGTGAATCTGTTCCGGGTATGTGCGGAATCGGTCATACCCGCTGGGCAACTCACGGAGAACCATCAGAGGTCAATGCCCATCCTCATGTCAGTGATAACGGAAATGTGGCAGCTGTGCATAACGGCATTATCGAGAATTACCAGGAGCTGAAGGAGAAGCTTCTCCGCAGGGGATATTCTTTTTATTCTTCCACAGATACGGAGGTTGCTGTGAAGCTGGTGGATTATTACTACCAGAAATACGGCGGATCTCCGGTTGAGGCAGTGCGTCATGCAATGGTGCGTATCCGTGGTTCCTATGCGCTGGCAATGATGTTCCGGGATTATCCGGAAGAGATCTTTGTAGCGAGAAAAGACAGCCCTATGATCCTGGGTGTGGAGAATGGAGAATCCTATATCGCATCGGATGTTCCTGCGATCCTGAAGTATACAAGAAATGTTTATTATATCGGAAATCTGGAGCTGGCATGTGTAAAACCGGGTGAGATCACTTTTTACAATCTGGATGGTGAGGAGATCGAGAAGGAGCCTAAGATCATTGAGTGGGATGCAGAGGCAGCGGAGAAAGCCGGTTTTGAGCATTTCATGATGAAGGAGATCCATGAGCAGCCGAAGGCAGTCGCAGATACACTGAATTCCGTTATCCGGGAGGACAAGCTGGATCTGACGGAGATCGGTCTGGATGATGAGAGAATCCGCAGCATCAGCCAGGTTTATATCGTGGCCTGCGGCTCTGCTTACCATGTGGGAATGGCTGCACAGTATGTGATTGAGGATCTTGCAGGTATTCCGGTGCGTGTGGAGCTTGCTTCGGAGTTCCGTTACCGGAAGCCGCTTCTGGATCCTGACGGCCTGGCAGTGATCATCAGTCAGTCCGGTGAGACTGCGGACAGTCTGGCTGCGCTTCGGGAATGTAAGGAGAAGGGGATCCGCACGCTGGCTATTGTCAATGTGGTCGGCTCTTCCATTGCAAGAGAGGCGGATCATGTATTCTACACACTTGCAGGACCGGAGATCTCGGTTGCTACCACCAAGGCGTACAGTACACAGCTGATCGCTTCCTATGTGCTGGCATTGCAGATGGCACTGGTCCGCGGAAAGATCTCAGAGGAGCAGTGTGAGTCCTACATTAAGGAACTGAAGACACTTCCGGACAAGATCGGCAGGATCATCGAGGATAAGGAAAGGCTTCAGTGGTTTGCCTCCAAGCAGGCCAATGCAAAGGATATCTTTTTTATCGGAAGAGGGATCGATTATGCCATCAGCCTTGAGGGCAGCCTTAAGATGAAGGAGATCAGCTACATTCATTCTGAGGCGTATGCGGCTGGCGAGCTGAAGCATGGCACCATTTCCCTGATCGAGGACGGCACCCTTGTGATCGGTGTCCTGACACAGCCGGAGCTTTATGAGAAAACAGTCAGCAACATGGTGGAGTGCAGAAGCCGTGGGGCGTATCTGATGGGGCTTACTACGTTTGGAAACTATAATATCGAGGATACTGCAGATTTTACGGTTTATATCCCGAAAACAGATCCGCATTTTGCAACTTCGCTGGCAGTGATCCCGCTGCAGCTTCTGGGCTACTATGTCAGTGTAAATAAAGGTCTGGATGTGGATAAGCCGAGAAATCTTGCCAAGAGTGTTACCGTGGAATAAGGATATCTGTTTCATGGAAGGAACATTTTAGAGGCAGTTCCGTGACATCGTGAGAGCATAAAAGGATCATGATATCACGGAACTGTTTTTGCATTTGGCGATTTACGATATTTCTTGCTTTTATCAGTAAAAAAGCGTAAAATGATTAGGATATTTGAATCTGTACAGAGAGTGTCCATATGAAATATTCTCTGTACCATCAAAAATGGAGGATTGCATATGAGAAAAATGGGAAAACATATCCCAGGGCTGATCGTGACGCTTGTGGTTCTGATCACAGCGATCGTATTTGCGGTCATGCTTCTGAATATGAAGGTGATCCCGACGAAGTTCATTGCAGTGATCGGACTGGTAATGCTGGTCCTGATCGTGATCGTCGGAGCGCTTGTATGGAGTACGGATGGTAAGATAAGATTTGTAGTGGGAGTGATCCTGGCAGCAGTTTTTGCAGCAGTATTTATTCTCGGAAGTATGTATGTTTATAAGACACATTCCACACTGGCAGGGATTTCCGGTGTGAACACAGAGGTTACGGAGGTCGGCATTTATGTCCGTGCAGATGATTCTGCAGATTCCATAGAGGCTACAGCAGATTATGTGTATGGTGTGCTGACAGATCTTGACAGAGCCAATTCGGACAAGGCTATCCAGGAGGTGGATTCCGAGACAGGCAAGACTGTGCAGGTCCAGGAGTATGCAGGACTTACAGAGCTGGTTGACGGTCTTCTGAACGGACAGACAGGTGCGATCGTGCTGAACAGCGCATATTTAAGCGTTATTGAAGAGATGGATGGATATTCCGATATTTCTTCCAGGATCAAAGAGCTGACCGTGAAGAAGGTGGAGACGACCATTGAACCGCAGGAGACAGAGGCGAAGGCTGAAGAGAATACCAATGACGGTTCTATATATACCATCTTTATCAGTGGTATCGACAGCCGCAGCGGCCTTGTTGCAAAGAGCCGAAGCGATTCCAATATCATTGCTACGGTAAATACAGCTACCAGACAGGTGCTTCTGGTTTCCACACCTCGTGATTATTTTGTACCGCTTTCTATTTCAGGCGGACAGAGAGATAAGCTGACACATGCAGGTATCTATGGTATCAATGTATGTATGGATACTCTGGGTATGCTTTATAATGAGGATATCAACTATTATTTCCGTATCAACTTTGCGGGATTTGAGCAGCTGATCAATGCGCTTGGCGGAGTTACTGTTTATTCTGACTATGACTTTGATTCCAAGAATGAGACAGGATATCACTTCAATCAGGGAGAAAACTACCTGAACGGTGAGCAGGCTCTAGTATTCAGCCGTGAGCGTTATGCCTTTAAAGAGGGCGACCGTCAGCGTGGCAAGAACCAGATGGCAGTGATCAAGGGTGTGATCAACAAGGCTCTTTCACCGGAGCTTCTGAAGAATTATTCTTCTGTTCTTTCCAGCATCCAGGGATGCTTTGAGACCAATATCTCCTATGAGGAGATCGCCAGACTGCTCCAGCAGCAGCTGAACAACGGCGGTGACTGGAACATCGTAAGCTACAGTGTAAATGGTACCGGTGACACACAGAAGCCGTACTCCATGAGCCAGAAGGCTTACGTTATGATCCCGGATGAGTCTACCGTTCAGAAGGCGGAGGCCATGATGAAGAAGGTTCGTGACGGAGAGACTGTTTCCCAGGAGGAGGCAGACAGTGCAACATCAGTGGCAGCAGCTACGGATAATGATGCACAGGCAGCTGCAGAGGGAAGTACAGCAGAAGCGCAGGGTGAGACTGCAGATGCCACACAGGATGGCACAGCAGATGCCCAGGCAGCAGACGGAACTGTTGCACAGTAGTAAGATAAACTTATTAAAATTTTAGCATAAGAACAGCCGGGGAAGCGTAAAGCTTTCCACCGGCTGTTTTTTCATGAGAAACAGAATGAAAAAAATCCACCGGCAATCGCCGATGGATTTTTTTTACAGGATCTCTTTCAGATATCTTTCCAGGGCATCCTGCCATGTTGGAAGTGGCTGGAAGCCGTTTTTTACAAGCTTGGATTTATCCAGGCGGCTGTTGAATGGACGTACAGCCTTGGAAACGCCGTACTCTGCAGTTGTGACAGGAGATACCTCTACTTTTTCGTATTCCTTGTGGCCGAGGGCAGCAGCCTGGCGGAAGATCTCTTTAGTGAAATCATACCAGCTGATGAAGCCGCCTTCGTTGGTTGCGTGATAGTAGCCGTATTTCTCTGTCTCGACCATGTCTACCAGAAGACGGGCAAGGTCGTAGGTATAGGTCGGAGTTCCGATCTGGTCACTGACTACGGTAAGCTTGTCATGGGTTTTTCCCAGATTTACCATGGTACGGATAAAGTTCTTGCCGTTTTTGCCGAATACCCATGCAATACGTACGATAAAGAATTTATCTACAGTGCCGGATACTGCCAGTTCACCGTCAAGCTTGGTCTGACCGTATACGTTCTGTGGAGCGTAGTCCTTGCAGTCCGGATCCCATGGTGTGGTTCCCTGGCCGTCAAAAACGTAGTCTGTGGAAATATACATCATCTTGATGCCAAGCTCCTTGCAGATGTCCGCAATGTTCTGTGTTCCTACAACATTGACAAGACGTACCTTTTCACGGTTTTCCTCGTCCTCTGCAGCGTCTACGGCTGTCCATGCGGCACAGTGTACCACTGCATCAGGCTTTACCTCACGGATGGTTTTTGCTACCGCTTCTTTATCTGTGATATCAAGCTGCACATAAGGCATGGTGGTAACAGGAGTACCATCAGCGATGCCGCTGTAGGAAGGAGCAATGTCACTTCCTACGCCTTCATGTCCACGGCCGGACAGTTCATTCATTACGTCATGGCCAAGCTGGCCGCCAACACCTGTTACGAAAAATCTCATGCTTTAACCTCCTCGCGGTTTCCATACATTTTTTCGTAGTAGTTCTGATACTCACCGGAGATGATGGTTTCCCACCATTCCTTGTTGTCAAGGTACCATTTGATGGTCTTTTTGATTCCATCTGCGAATTTTGTTTCAGGAAGCCATCCAAGCTCGTTGTGGATCTTGGTCGGGTCGATAGCGTAGCGCATGTCATGGCCTTTACGGTCTGCTACATGTGTGATCAGGCTTTCCGGTTTGCCAAGCTCCTTGCAGATCAGTTTTACGATATCGATGTTTTTCATCTCGTTATGTCCGCCTACATTGTAAACCTCGCCTACACGTCCTTTGTGGATGATCAGGTCGATGGCACGGCAGTGATCCTCAACATAGAGCCAGTCGCGGACATTTTCGCCCTTTCCGTAAACCGGGAGTGGTTTGTCGTTCAGAGCGTTGGCGATCATCAGAGGAATCAGCTTTTCCGGGAAGTGATACGGGCCGTAGTTGTTGGAGCAGCGGCTGATGGTCACAGGCAGGCCGTAGGTTCTGTGGTATGCGAGAACAAGAAGGTCAGCACCTGCTTTGGAGGAGCTGTACGGGCTGCTTGTATGGATCGGAGTTTCCTCTGTGAAGAAGAGGTCCGGTCTGTCAAGCGGAAGATCTCCGTAAACCTCGTCTGTGGAAACCTGATGATAACGCTGGATTCCGTATTTACGGCAGGCATCCATGAGAACAGCAGTACCCTTGATGTTGGTGTCAAGGAATACCTCCGGGTTTTCGATGGAACGGTCTACGTGGCTCTCAGCTGCGAAGTTTACCACGATGTCAGGATGCTCCTCCTCGAAAAGCTTGTAAACAGCGTCACGGTCTGTGATGCTTTCCTTTACAAAGAGGAAGTTCGGTTTGTCCATGACCGGTGCAAGAGTGGAAAGGTTTCCGGCATAGGTCAGGCAGTCCAGGCATACGATACGGTAATCCGGATGAGCCTCCATCATATGAAAAATAAAGTTGCTTCCGATAAATCCGGCGCCGCCGGTAACGATGATTGTCATAAAAAATCTCCTTTATAATAAATGATTGATCTTATGCGGATTCCGTCGAAACGGAGTCCGCAGGTAAATTCAGTGTCGGAAAATCAGATCGGCTTAGTGAAGCGCGTCCAGATATTTTCCGTCCAGAACATCCTTGAGATACTGGCCATACTGGTTTTTCTTAAGGATTTCGTAAACCTTGAGCACGTCCTCCTTTGTGATCCAGCCGTTTAAGTAAGCAATCTCCTCAAGGCATGCGATCTTGCGGTGCTGATGCTGCTCCATGGTTTTTACGAAGTTGGTTGCCTCTACAAGGCTTTCGTGTGTACCGGTATCCAGCCATGTGAAGCCCTGGCCCAGAAGCTCAACGTTCAGCTGTCCCTTCTCAAGGTAGATACGGTTCAGGTCTGTGATCTCAAGCTCGCCTCTTGCGCTTGGCTTCAGATTTTTTGCGTACTCTACAACCTTGTTGTCGTAGAAGTAGAGACCGGTTACACAGTAGTTGCTTTTTGGCTTTTCCGGTTTCTCTTCAATGGAAACCGCTTTTCCGTTCTGGTCGAATTCCACGATGCCGAAACGCTCCGGATCATCTACATAGTATCCGAAAACAGTGGCACCTTTGCCTGTTTCTGCGTTGTCTACAGCAGCTTTCAGGCGCTTTTTGAGGCCATGTCCTGCGAAAATGTTGTCCCCAAGGACCATACATACGGTGTCGTTGCCGATGAATTCCTCGCCGATGATAAATGCCTGAGCAAGTCCGTCCGGGCTTGGCTGTACAGCATAGGTAAGGTTGACACCGAACTGATGGCCGTCACCGAGAAGCTCCTCAAATCTCGGGGTATCCTGCGGGGTGGAGATGATCAGGATATCACGGATGCCTGCGTTCATAAGAACAGACATAGGATAGTAGATCATCGGTTTGTCAAAGATCGGCAGAAGCTGTTTGGAGGTCACCATGGTAAGCGGGTAAAGACGTGTTCCGGAGCCTCCGGCTAAAATAATTCCTTTCATATGTTTTCTCCTTTGCGTGATGATGTGCAGCATAAGTCGTGCCTGCACATAACTTTGTTACTGTAACTGTATTATAAAAGGTGACGCAAGGTCACCTTCAAGAGCTTTTTTCATATTTTTTATTTTTGGCTATTTTTCACAAAGAAATACGCCGGCATCCTTGGTAATGCGGAATCCTTTGGCAGTTTTTCTGGCGGTGTAGGCCCGGAATTCCTTGTAACGGTCCAGGATATACTGATTCTGGTTGCCGTGGCAGGAGAGGACGTAGGAGATCAGCGGCTCCGCATCCTGGACCAGAAGGCAGTCTTCATAAGAAAGCCACTGAGCCTTTGGGAAAAAAGGCGCCAGGATACTCTGGCCGTTTTCACGTCCGAACCGCTCATAAAGCCGGTCTGCGGAAAGCACGATCCGTTCATCAAAATCCTGCACCAGCTGGCTGACCTCCTGCATATGTGCCTTTCCGTAAGCACTGCAGAGAAATCTTCCGCCGGGAGCGAGGACACGGCGGACTTCCTTCAGGACGGAAGGAATATCATCGCAGTAAAAAAGCACGTGATTGGCGATCACCAGATCAAAGCTTTCGTCCTTGCAGGGGATTTTTCTGCAGTCAAAGGCCCGGAATGCAAACCGGGTATCCGAGGAACCGATGGCTCGTCTGGCATCGCGGAGCATACCGCTGGAAATATCGGAAAGTGTGATGGAGATATCCTCCGGCAGAAGGGAAAGATTGTCGGTCCATAACGTTCCGTCCCCGCAGCCCAGCTCCAGAATACGAAGACCGGGTGAGATCCGGCATTGCTCAAAGATCCAGGGAAACCATCCCTGTTTGTTCTGGGAGTACAGGCTGTGGAGGTTGATCCTGGAGGAAATGTTGGTGGCATTCTGATACTGATTTTTGAGGCTTTTTTCCATGCCGGTCAGGTGGATCAGGTTCAGCATCTGGCTCCAGTCAATGGTGTGCTGTTCCTTTATCATCTGTGCAGTATCCTGGATCGCTTTTTCCACCAGCTGCATCTGTTCGATCCGGTCACGGACCAGACGAAGCTGGATATTCAGAGAATTCAGCATGAAATGATAATCGGAATCACCGATGGTCATTTCACGGATGTCATCCAGGGAAAAGCCCAGGTATTTCAGAAGGAGGATCTGCTGAAGCCTTGCAAAATCCTCGTCTGTATAAAAACGTGCGCCGGATTCGGTGACGAGAGAGGGTTTCAGGATATCCTGTTTATCATAATAGCGGACAGTACGCAGAGTTACGTGTGCCATGCGTGCAAATTCGCCGGAAGAATAGTAGCCGTCTTTTTTCATAAAACATAGAATCCTTTCTGAGGAAATAACAAACATCCTGTCATAGAGGTCATAAAAGAATTATAATTCAGATCCGGAAGCCGTACAAGAGTAAAACGTATAAGAGTAAACCGTACAGGAGAAAAACAGCATTGACAAAATTCTGCTGGTTTGTTAGTATATCGTTTCGAAAAAAAGGGAACCCCGGAATCATATTTCCGGGATAAGCGTTCGATATAAAAAGGAGTAATTTTTATGCGAAACCGTACTCTGGATATGGTAAAGGCAATCTGTGCTTATGCAGTTGTGCTTCTTCACGTCCATTTTCCGGGAAATGCCGGAATCATAGCCAATGTACTTGCCAGATTTGCAGTACCTGTGTTTTTTATGGTATCCGGATATTTTTGTTTCCGTGGCGATGATACGGAATTTATAAGAACCGGAAAAAAGATCCGGCATGTTCTGAAGCTGATGCTTGTGGCATTTCCGGTCTGCTGTCTGTGGGAGCTGATCCAGAACCACATCGACGGAGCAAGCCAGAAGGAATGGCTGGAAGCCCTGGTTTCGGGGGAACATATCCGCCAGTTTCTTCTATATAATAACAGCTCTCAGGTGAAATGGCATCTGTGGTTTCTCCCGGCACTGCTCTATTGTTATCTTCTTTTTGCCCTGGCAGCAAGATTCCGGATTTGTAAGCAGGCATATGTTCTGATACCGGTGCTTCTTCTGATCCATTTCGGAATGGAGGAATTTTCAATCTTCCTGTTCCCGGAAAAGCATTTCCGTGTTATGCAGTTTCGAAACTATCTGTTTACCGGATTTCCGTTTTTTATGTTGGGACATCTGATACACAGACATCAGGAAAAGCTGGAAGCCTGGTTTGCCGGAAAAAAAGTGTTTCTTTTGTATGGCATGGTAGCTGGCGGCGGGATCGCAAGTCTGCTGGAATACCGGTATTTTGGCAAACTGGAATTGTTTCTGGGTTCAGTATTTATGGCTGTTGGCCTTTTTCTCATTGCGATCATGGGAAAGAATCGGAAAGTGCCCGAGCTTCCGGTAGCCATCGGTCAGAAATATACATTTTTTATTTATCTGTTCCATCTCTGTGTGGCGGATATCCTGAAGGATGTGGCTGTGGCAGCTGGAATTGAGAAAAATCTTTTATATCTGTGGATGAGACCGGTGATGGTCTGTGTTCTTGTGACTGCTGTGGCGGTAATGTATGGATATGGAATGAGGATCTGTCGGAAATAGAAGAGTTTATGGTATTTTCATATTTATGCGCTGTGATTTTGTACCAAAATATGCTAAAATATCCTTTATTGATAAGTCACAGCACCCACCCGGAGGATGCGGGGAAAGCGACTGGAATATCCCGCTTCAGGGTAAAAAATACTGAGACATGAAAGAAAAAGGAGATTTTTATGGATTTACAAAACAGAGCGGAGGCCGGCAGTGACGGACACGATGAGAGTGTACTGAATCCGGAGATGCCCAACGAAACTGATCTGACGAAGAAGGAACGCCGCCGGATCGAAAGAGAGAAACTGAAGGGAATGGGAACAGGGAAGAAGATTCAGTATATCTGGATGTATTATAAGATACATATGCTGTGCGTGCTTCTTGCCATTGGCGGAGTCTGCCTGGGAGTGAATATTTACCGGCACGCACAGATGAAGACGGTGCTTTCCATTGCGGTGGTGAATGCAGGGAATTACGACTCTGAGAAGGTGGAAGAGGATGTTCTGAAGACACTGGGAACAGAGGATAAATATGCAGAAGTCAGTGTGGCGCAGAATCTGATGACGGACGAGACAGGAGAGGATTTTGATTACTATGCCAGGATCGCATATGTGACGGAAATCCAGAGTGCTACCGTTGATATCCTGATCATGCCGAAGGAGCTCTATGAACATGAGAAAGACAGCGGAATGTATGCAGATCTCAGGGAAACGTTTGGAGATGAGGTGTTTGAGTCTCTGGGCGCTGTGGATGATCAGCATCTGGAGCTTGACGGCAGCAGTAGTGTTGCTCAGGAATTTGGACTGAGATATGATCCGGTGTGCATCTGCCTTCCGGGTAATGTGAAGAATAAGGATAATGCGTTGAAATGGATCCAGTCTGTTCTGAAATGATGGATCCATATGCTTAGCTGAGTACAGAGATAAATAAGGCCTCCGGTTCGTAACATAGGAACCGGAGGCCTTATTATATATGAATATTACAGTGTATCGTTACGTTTGATGTAGCCAGGCTCATCCGCAGGACGGATGATCTCCTTGGCATGCGTGATCTTGGCATGCTTGTCTACCACCAGATTTTCGATATGGACATTCTCACCGATGGTGCAGTCTGCAAGAACTACACAGTTCTTGATAACAGCGCCCTTTTTGATGGTACAGCCACGTCCGACAATGGAATTTTCTACAGTTCCCTCGATCATGGAGCCGTTGGAGATAACGGAGTTGGAAACATTGGCTGTGTCAAAATAATGGGTCGGACAGGAGTTGTTGGTGCGTGTATAGATCGGCCAGTTATCATGGAAAAGATCGGTTGCAGTTTTGTAGTCGATCAGATCCATATTTGCATCGTGATAGCTCTTGAAATCAGTGATCGATGCAAAATATCCGCGATGAGATATACCACGCACATCCAGCTCACCGTCTCTGCAGCCGGCATTGATCACGTCTGCAAGGGTATAAAGAGAGGAGATCTCTTTTGCCTTATGGATGAGGCTGATGAAAAGCTCCTTGCTCATTACGTAGGTATCCATGAAAATGTTGCGGTTCTTTGCATTGCCGTGGTTGTGCTCAATGGAGAGAACACCCTTCTGACGGTTCAGGTTCAGGATGTGGCAGTTCAGATAGTTCTCCTTGGCATTATCAACGGAATGATAAAGCATGGTCACATCTGCACCGGATTCGATATGGGCATCGATCAGCTTGGAATAGTCGGTGGTGTAGATCATGTAATTCGGAGCGATAACAACATACGGATAATGAACTGCTTCGATGCACTCCAGATTGGAGTAGTAGTTGTCGATATCGGTGTTATAGATATCGTTGACTCCGGAATGCTCTGAAAAGAGGAGTTGGAGATTACCGCTCTTGGAGTTGATGTTGTAGTGACGTCCGGTTCCGAGATGTTCTACAAGAGAACGGGGTTTGTTCTTTACATAGACCTGAATGTACTCAATTCCGCTGTTGGTCATATTTGAGATCGGGAAGTCGATGACACGATATCTTCCGAGAAATGAAAAGGCGCCGATCGCACGGTAGTCCTGAAGCCCCTCCACATGGATATTTCTTTCTGAGGAATTCACGATTCCAAATGCTTTAAACATATTACTCAGCCCCCTTTACACGTTTTGATACAAGTTCGATGTGCTCACTGTCCTTGGAACCGACACGAGCATTGGCACCGATCACGACTCCGTCTGCAACGAGAGCACGCTGGACAACGGCACCTGCTTCAACAACAACACCCGGCATCAGGACACTGTCGATGATCTTGGCACCAGGACCGACCTTGACGCCTGTGAAAAGTACGGAGTTGGTGATCTCACCTTCTACAACACAGCCCTGAGTAATGAAAGCAGTGTTGATCACAGCTGTATCACAGATATACTGTGGAAGAGAGGTAGCATCCTCAGTGTAGATTTTCCAGGTAGGATCGTTAAGATCCAGTTCACTGTTAGGACTGAGAAGATCCATGTTTGCTTCCCAGAGGGAATCGATGGTTCCTACATCCTTCCAGTAGCCTTTGAACTTGTAGGCGTAGAGTGCTTTGTCCTGTGCAAGGAGTGTAGGGATGATGTCTTTACCGAAATCGTGATTGGAATCCGGATTTTTGATATCTGCCAGCAGGAGCTTGCGCAGAAGCTTCCAGTTGAATATGTAGATACCCATGGAGGCAAGATTGCTCTTCGGGTGTTCCGGTTTCTCTTCAAATTCCACGATGCGATCATCTTCACCGGTGTTCATGATACCGAAACGGCTGGCTTCCTTCATGGGAACCTCGATAACTGCAATAGTCGCATCTGCCTTATGCTGGATATGGTCATCAAGCATCTTTGCATAATTCATCTTATAGATGTGGTCACCGGAAAGGATCAGAAGGTATTCCGGGTTCTGTGAGTCGATGAAATCAATATTCTGAGAGATCGCATCAGCTGTTCCACGGTATACATCCAGACCGGCATCAGCCTTCTCACGTGGAGGAAGTACATAAACTCCGCTGTCCTTGGCATCAAGGCCCCAGCGGCCACCGGCTGCTACATAGCTGTTCAGTAAAACTGATTCATACTGTGTCAGTACACCTACGACATCAATGCCGCTGTTGGCACAGTTACTGAGCGGAAAATCCACGATACGGTATTTACCGCCATAACCAACGGCTGGCTTGGCAACTTTATTCGTCAACTCGTGAAGACGACTTCCTCTTCCACCGGCCAGGATCATTGCTAACATACTGTTTTGTTTCATGGCGAATCCTCACTTTCATTTCTTGTTTACTGCCAGGTGTCTTTAACCATAAAAACAATAAACTTTGTTAATATTATACACCTTTTAAAAAAGAAAATCCAGTTTTTTGTGCAAAAAAACGTTATTTTTATATTGGGAAATTAGACGGATTTGGGAAAATTGATGGATGATCTGTCGAAAAAAAGAAACGCTTAAGAAGATTCCGGGATGCTGAAAAAACAGTAACACTGAAAATAGCCGGATTTCGGATACATCGGCGAAGATTCTTGCGGAAAATGTGAAAGCAGTGTATTCTGTAAAAAAAGTCCGGAATACAGCGGAGAAAGGATATCGATATCAGACAGGGAGAAGACAGGATGAAAGAAGAAAGAATTTCCAACTATGTAAAACTATGTGAAGAGTGGGCACAACGCTTTTTGAAGATGGATCAGGCAGATCTGCATAAACGGGTGCCGGAACTGAAGGAAGAAAACGGGTTTCTCACGATCATTCATTTCGGAAGAAGATATGGGGTGAGTCTGGAAGACGGCAGTATCCGGAGCCTGGATGGACAGAGAGAACCGGATACTACGGAGATGCTGAATATTTATACGCTTCTGGGGTATGCGAAAGAGGGGGCTTTTATTATGGATAAGTGGGTCCCTTTTGCAGATCTCAGGAATGCAAGACCATTTGCGCCGGCGTATCAGATCGGAGAGACGGATGTGTTCAGTGCTACATTTTCCGGCCATGAAAAGGAATTGAGGGAGGCGTTTCAGAAGCTTGACGGCAGGGAACTGCCCCAGGGTGATGTGGGATATGAGATCAGGGCCTTTGACTGTATGCCTATGAGATTCTTTTTCTGGGAACGGGACGAGGAGTTTGAAGCACAGGGAAATATCCTGTTTGATTACAGTGCCACAGATTTCAATCATGTGGAGAGTGCGGTATCCATAGCAGATTCCGGGATCAAAAGGCTTGCGGAGCTTGCCGGGGTTCCGCTCAGGGGGAAATCTTTTCAGATGCGCTGATAACCGAAATATAATAAAACCAATATGAAAAATAAATAATACGAAAGATAATTGCAGTTATCAGAAAAATCGTATATAATGAAGGAATATTTAAGGATTTTGAGACAGTAACTGTCACGAAGGATCTATGAGAAATTTACGAATCCGGAGGTGATGCTCGTGGGGAAAAATGCATCGGGAATGTATGTCATAGATGAGGATTATAAGATTATCAGCTATAACCTGGCAGCACGTGAGATCTATCCGCAGCTGAAGAGGGGCGAGAAATGCTATCACTGTCTGAGAAACAGAGAAACTCCCTGTGAGATCTGTCCGGTCGTTAACGGGATCAAAGGTCCGAAGAATTATCTGGAACCGGGACGGAATATCCTGCGTTCGGTTGATGCTGTGGAGATTCCGCTGGAATCCGGCGGGACAGGACATGCCCTTGTTTTTTCGGATACAAAGACGAATGATGAGATCAGCAGCGGAATGATGGAGAATCCGCTTCTTATGGGGATCATTAATGTTCTCGGAAAAAATTTTATCAATATCTACTCTGTTGACAGAGAGACTCATAAGGTCCAGGTATGCCGCTTCCAGGGGCAGAGTGGAGCTTATGGGGAGGAGGGACTTCGCAGGGATGAATCCTATGAGAAGATCATGGATATTTATATTGAGAGCAATGGGGTATATCTAACGAGTTGTGGA
>OLQO01001136.1_pt1 | contig 18625 bp, 18 predicted proteins | sample 1672281 | NCBI WGS metagenome assembly OLQO01 (sample SAMEA3136667, study PRJEB25190) | human gut metagenome | biome: human gut; feature: human-associated habitat; material: faeces | place: Austria | collected 2013
ACGTTTTCCATCGTCGCCGCCTGTGGCGGATTCAGACGATGAAAAACGCCGAAGGCGTGACGGAAGGAGTCATCCCCCGTCTCACAGGCGCATCTGCCGCAACGCGTCCTCCTTCTTCACCCCGGCCAGCCTGAGCCGGTGCGCTTCTTCGAGCAGCCGCCCCATTTCTTCTCCCGGCTGAATCCCCCGCGCGAGGAGATCCGCTCCCGTGATGTGCGGCCTTGCCATCATTTCCTCATACGCCGAAAGCCGCGCCCGAATCGTCCGTTCCGTCTCCGCGTAGGGCGCGGCGTTTGTCCTGCCCCGATGGTCTGCCTTCGCAAGCAGCAGCAGGTCTTCCGGGCAGGCGCTCCGGTCAAACAGCCTGTTCCACGCCTTCTGTCCGCTGTTCTGCGCGGCGTACAGGTTCGGCTTCATGTGCAGCTCCACCATGTTCAGCACATAGCGGCAAAGCGCCTTTTCCCCCGTCAGCCGCCGCAGAAACTCCTCCGCCAGCGGCACGCCCGCCGTTTCGTGCCCGTAGGCGTGAATCACGCCGTCCTTCTCCTGCATGGCCACCGCCTTGCCCACGTCGTGCAGCAGCGCCGCCAGCATCAGCCCCGTCGGGTTTTTCGCCTCGTCCCGGAGCTTGGCCGCCTCGTCCACAACCAGCATCGTGTGCGTCCATGCGTCCCCCTCCGGGTGGCAATCCGCCCGCTGCTTCACGCCGATGAGCGCCGCGACCTCCTTCAGCCAGGGTTCGAGCTGTCCCATCTCCCGCAGCGCTTCAAAGCATCGGGATGGCCGCCTGCTTCTCGTCAGCGCCTTCTCCATTTCGCCCATCACGCGCTCCCGCGCCAGCCCGTCAAGGTCGAGCGTCCGGCAGAGCGCCATCGTTTCCGGCGCAATCGCAAACTCAAGCCGCGCCGCGAACTGCGCCGCCCGGATGGCTCTCAGCGGGTCGCGCCGAAAGGTTTCCTCGTCCACATGCCGAATCACCCGGTTTTGGATGTCCGCCTGCCCGCCGAACAGGTCGATCAGCGCTCCGGTCAGCGCGTCCCGCATCATCGCGTTCATCGTAAAGTCGCGCCGCCTCGCCGCTTCCTCCACGCCCATAAAGGGGTCGATGTCCGCGTCCTCGCCCTTTCCGCCGCCGCGTCGGGGCAGCGCGATGTCCAGCGTGTATCCGCGCAGCGCAAACACGCCGAAGCTCGCGCCCATCTCCTTCCACGGTCCGATCTCGCCCAGCATCTTTCGCACCGCGTCCACCGTCATCCCGTGGATTTCGATGTCCACATCCTTGCTTTCCTGCCCCATCACGCTGTCGCGGACGAAGCCTCCGACAAAGTAGACGCGCCCGCCCGCTTTCTCGGCCATCCGCGCAATCCGCCGCGCCATCGCCAAATTTCTTTCCATGCCGCCCCCTATTCACACGTATTTTAATGAGCACGTATTTTAATGAGCACGTATTTTAATGAGCACGTATTGACTTCATCTGTATTCTGCATTATAATTGACGCACATAGAAGGAGGATTGAGCTTATGCCCCCAACGTCTCTTGATCTGGAACGCGAAATCCTTGCCGCCGGCTGGCGTTTTGATTCGCAAAAGGGCTCTCACCGTCAATATGTCCATCCTTCCAAAATCGGCAAGGTTACGATTCCGTTTCATAAGGGGAAAGATCTTCCCAAGGGAACCGTCAACTCCATTCGTAAACAAGCCGGATTGAAATAAAAAAGGAGGTTGACCGTTATGCTGTCTATCTATCCCGCCTGTTTCTTCAAAGAAGAAAACGGTTACTCTGTCATTTTTCCTGACCTTGATGATCTGGCAACCTGCGGAGAAAATCTGGAAGAAGCCATGACCATGGCCGTCGATTGCCTTGCAGGCCATCTCTATACGCTCAAGCAGGAAGGGAAAAAAGCACCCGCCCCTTCCGCCGTCTCCTCCGTCCAGATTAAACAAGTTGCTCAATCGCTTGGCATTGACGATGTGTCCGATGCCTTTGTCAATCTGGTCAGCGTTGACGTTCCCGCCTATGCCAAATCCCATTTCGAGCGTTCCGTCAAAAAGACATTGACCATCCCGGAATGGCTGAACAACGCGGCGCTTGAAAAAGGACTGAACTTTTCTCAGGTTCTTCAAGACGCGCTCAAGCAGCGTCTCCAAAACGCATAATTGCCGCGCCCCTCATGGCTGGGCTTCGTTTGTTGACAAAAGGCAACCTGACCTAAATAACAGAATCAGGCTTTCCGTTATGCCTTCGTTTGCGGGGATGGCTATTTTTCCCCTCGGGGGAGAATAGCTTTTTGTCCATGGTCTGCGCTCCGCATTTGCGGGGCTTTTTTTCAATCTTTTGATCCGCACAAGGCAGTTTCGTCCTGTTCGAATCCAAAATCGCCAGCCTCGGCTCACGCATCCATGAAGGTATCCTCCTCGTTGCAGAGCGCGCACCGCATCGCGGTGTTTCCTTCCATGTCTGTCTTTCCTCCGTCAGCCTTTCGTCTCGATCCGCCGATACTCCCCCTGCGCGAAAACCGGCTTAAACCCCAGCGCCCGATAGAGATGGTTTGTCACGGGGTTGCGCCTGTCTACGTTCAGCGTCGCGGTTTTTCCTGCCGCCAGGATCTCATTTTTGATGGTATTGACCACCTTCCGAGCATACCCTTTTCCTCTGCATGTCTCGCGCGTATAGATGTCGGTGATGCGCATGCTCTCATTCACGTCGCGCACCACCTTACCCACGCTGACAATTCGCCCGTTCGACCGAATAACGCGGAAATCCCCGATGCTTCTCCTGATCGCTTCCCGGTTCAGCTTGTCCTGCAAGTTACAGTCGATCAAAAAATGCTCCATGCACGCGCAGATTTCGTCCAGATCGTCCTCTCCTGCCGCCTCAACCTCCGGCGATGATGATTCCGTCACTTCCCGTGCTTCCATAAATTCCATCGCCAGCGCCTCTTCGTATTGAATGTCAAACCGTGCTTTCATCTCGTGCGCCGTCGCGTCGCCCAGCGTCTTTTCGCTCAGGTAATTTTTGATTTCATATCCTTCACGCATCAGGAAAACCAACAACTCCCCCGCGCAGTCTGCGTCGCCAAACAGAATCAGATTGTACGGCTCCACTTTCATCGCCAGCAGCGTTTTTTCATCCTTTTCGCATTTCATCGCGTAGTTGATTTTGCCCGTCTCCTTCAGCAGTGGCGCATCCAGCACCATAAATGCGGAAATCTGCGGATTCGTGTCCAAAAACGTCTGATTTTCTGTGATAAACGCTGCGCCGGAATCATAAACCTGAATCATCTTTTTTCCCCCTCAAATCTCCCGCCTCATCACGATATAGCCGTCCTCGCGCAGCACCTCAAACCCGTTCTTTGTCCAAAACGCGAGGCTCTGCGGATTCCCCTTGTCTACGCCAAGCTGAATTTCCCGATACCCAACCGCCTTCAGACTCGCGGCCATGTCGCGGATGATTCCGCTTCCGATGCCTTTCCCCTGCTTCTCCGCGCTGACCATGAACAGCCCGATCCATGCGGTTTCCTTCGCGGGATAGCCGCTGATCCAGTCCAGAACAGCGACCAGCTTTTCCCCCTCAAAAAAGCCGACATACGCCTTGTCCTCCATGCCCTTTCCCGGCGGGAGCGCGGTCATGTCCGCCAAAATACTTTCCCGCGTCGCCATCGGCGGATGGTATTGATAAAACAGCCGGTTTCCTTCGCAAAGCGCCAAAATCGCGTCCACATCCCGCTCGCCAAGCCGCCGCATCTGAAAGGCATTGCCCGTCGTTTCCGTCCGCATATTCATTCCTCCACCTTGTCCAAATTCTTCCATCCGAACCGCTTGATCGAAACCAGCATGGATACCTCCGTCGCCGCTTCGTCGAGCACCCCGGCCATTGCCCCGCAGATTAGGTTGTATTCGTTATAGTCCCATCACGTATACCTGACACGGGTTCCATTCGTCCCACAGGTGCGGAAACACCTCGAACTCCTTGAACCCCATCGCCAGATAAAACCGATTCGTCGCGTCATACTCGGCGTATTTCCCCATCTGCACCGTTTTCACCTGCATGAACGCATAGCCCGCCTCGCGCGCCGTCCGCTTGGCCGCTTCCACCAGCGCGCGCCCCGCGCCCGTTCTGTGCCGCGCCTTCAAAACGCCCATCACATACAGCTCCACCGTATCGCGCCCCGTCTCCTTCAGGCAGAGAAACCCGACGGGGATTTCTCCGTCCATCGCGGCGAAAAAGAGCTTGTCCGCGCTCTCGCTGACGTATTCCTCCCGCGCCTCCGGGATGCCGAACCACTCCGGCAGCGCCTCCAAAATCACGCGGCAGATTCGCCGCTTTTCCTCCGCATTTTCGATTGTCCGAACCTCTGTTGTCATTTGCTTTTCCTTCTCCATCTGCAATTTTCTCCGTAGGGGCGCGCATTGCGCGTCCGCCGTTTTCCGCCCCTTTTGCGGTTTGAACCCGTTCCAATCACAAGCCGCTTCGCGGCGACAAAAAGCGGCGCCGCAATATATGACGCCGCTTTTCACATTCTGTTTTACTTCGCGAACTCGGTGCAGCGGGTCTCGCGGATGACGTTGACCTTGATCTGTCCCGGATATTCCAGCTCATTTTCAATGCGCTTGGCGACCTCGCGGGCGAGCACATAGGTGCCCTCGTCGGAGATGTCCTCCGGCTTGACCATGATGCGCACTTCGCGGCCGGACTGAATCGCGAACGACTTTTCCACGCCCGGGAAGCTGTTGGAAATCTCCTCCAGCTTTTCGAGGCGGCGGATGTAGTTCTCGATGCTCTCGCGGCGCGCGCCCGGACGAGCCGCGGAAATCGCGTCGGCCGCCTGAATGAGCACGGCCTCGACGGTCTGCGGCTCGATATCGTTGTGGTGCGCCGCGATGCAGTGGATGACCTCGGGGGACTCGTGGTAGCGCTTGGCCATTTCAACGCCCAGCTCGACGTGCGTGCCTTCCATCTCGTGATCGACGGCCTTGCCGATGTCGTGGAGCAGACCCGCGCGCTTGGCGAGCTGCACATCCGCGCCCAGCTCCGCCGCCATCAGACCGGCCAGATGGCTGACCTCGATGCTGTGCTGGAGCACATTCTGGCCGTAGCTCGTGCGATAGCGCATGCGGCCGAGCAGCTTGACCAGCTCGTGGTGGATGCCGTGCATGTTCGTTTCAAAGATGGCCTGCTCGCCGGCCTCGCGAATCTGATTGTCTACCTCGCGCTTAGCCTTTTCGACCATTTCCTCGATGCGCGCCGGATGGATGCGCCCGTCGGCGATCAGCTTTTCCAGCGCGATTCGCGCAACCTCGCGGCGAATCGGGTCAAACGCGGAGACGATCACGGCCTCCGGCGTATCGTCGATAATCAGATCCACGCCCGTCGCGGTTTCCAGCGTGCGGATGTTGCGGCCCTCGCGGCCGATGATGCGGCCCTTCATATCCTCGTTCGGCAGCGACACGACGGAAACCGTGGTCTCTGCCACGTGGTCGCTGGCGCAGCGCTGAATCGCCATTGCGACGATGTTGCGCGCCTTCTTTTCGGCCTCGTCCTTCGCGTTCTGCTCGATTTCGCGCACCATCACGCCCGCGTCGTGGTAGGCCTCCTTCTGGATGCGCTGCACGATCATGTCGCGCGCCTCGTCCTGCGTCATTTTCGCGACGCGCTCCAGCTCGGCGCGGCTCTTTTCTTCCATGTCCTTGGCGGTCTTCTCGGCCTCCTCGGCGGCGGTCTTCTGGCGGACGCTGTATTCCTGCGCCTCGGCGGTCAGGCGATCCAGCTCGTTCTGCTTGCGCTCCAGGCCGGTCTCGCGCGCGTCGAGGTTGTCCGCCTTTTTGTCAAGGGTTTCCTCGCGCTGGGTCACGCGGCGCTCGCTGCGCTGCACCTCAGCGCGGCGGTCGCGAATCTCGCGATCCAGCTCGTTCTTGAGGCGGATGACCTCTTCCTTCGCTTCAAGGATGCTTTCCTTCTTCTTTTCCTCCGCACGGCGCTGCGCGTCGTCCAGCAGATTACGGGCATATTCCTCGGTGCGCCCGATTTTCTTTTCCTGCACGTTCTTGCGATACATGTAGCCTGCCGCAACACCCGCGGCCAGCGCGGCTGCAATCGCCAAAAGGGTAAAAATAAACGACGCCAATCTGCTTCACTCTCCTTCTGTTTGGATTCTTAATTTCTTTCAATCAATCGTCCAAGAAAAAAGGGTACAGATCGACGCCTGCCTCTGGCGATAAACAATACAAATTAGGCGCAAAGAACCATGCCATCGTCGGGGCACAAGAACCCCGCCGCGGCTTTGCCGCCTATTCAGTTTTGATGTATCAAACGCCCGAAAAAGTCGGCCTAAACGCACCCCGCTTTTCCCCGGCGCAATGTCCAGCACAGCATAAATCTGCACACGCTTTCACTCTGACTATCTCTATTTTACATTTGATTGAACTGCATGTCAAGAGAATTTGTCAATCCGGTGAAATTTGCGATGCGTTTTTGAGCAAAACATATAGAAACGGACGGGCATTTCTGCCCGTCCGTGCCTTCAAAACTTAAAAAGTCCTGCCTTTAGACTTCCTTTTTCAAACAATGGCTTCCGTTTCGGCTATTGCAATAATTGAGCAAAAAACAAATTCTACACAAAACGCGGACGCGCAATGCGCGTCCCTACGGGTACGACGCAACTTATTGCTTAGACGGGAAATGATCTGATAAAAAGGCTCCCTCTTCGAGGGAGCTGTCAGCGAAGCTGACTGAAGGAGTCAGGCGCGCATCGCGCGCCCGTTACAGGATTTTGTGCATAATTCGGATTTTCTCATTTACTGTTATTATATCATTTTTTCGTTTTCTTTTCAATGCGGTACACAGAAATAAGCCGGTCAGCTTTATCCGCTGACCGGCTTATTTTTTACTTAGGGGGGAGAATTATTCCTCGTCGTCCGCGAGATCGGCCTTATGCGCCTCGATGATCTTGCTGGAGATGGCCTGCGGCACTTCTTCGTAGCGCTCAAAGTTCATCTTGAACGCGCCCTTCGCCTGCGTCATGGAGCGCAGATCGGTTGCGTATTTGAACATTTCGGCCTGCGGCACTTCGGCGATAATCAGCTGCTTGCCGTCGCTCTGCTCCATGCCGAGGATGCGGCCGCGGCGCTTGTTCAGGTCGCCCATGATATCGCCCATGTACTCGTCCGGCACGCTGATTTCCACGTGCATGATCGGCTCGAGCAGCACCGGGTTGGCGTTGATGCACTGCTTATACGCGATGCGCGCCGCCGTCTTGAACGCCATTTCGGAGGAATCGACCGGGTGATAGCTGCCGTCGTAGAGCTTGGCGCGCAGACCCGTCATCGGGAAGCCTGCGAGCACGCCCTTGACGAGGTTCTCGCGCAGACCCTTTTCGACCGACGGGATGAAGTTGCGCGGCACCGCGCCGCCGACCACCGCATCGACGAACTCGAAATCCGTGCCCGGTTCGGCCGGGGAGAACTCGATCCACACGTCGCCGAACTGGCCGTGGCCGCCGGTCTGCTTCTTGTGACGGCCCTGCACCTGAATCGTCTTGCGGATGGACTCGCGATAGGCGATCTTCGGGTCTTTGAACACGGCGTCCGCGCCGAACTTGCTCTGCAGCTTCTGGCGCACGATTTCAAGCTCCAATTCGCCCTGACCGCTGATGAGCGTTTCGGTGGTCATCGGGTCTTTGGCGACGATCACATCCGGCATTTCTTCGCACAGGCGCGCCAGACCGGAGAAGACCTTGTCCTCCTCGCCCGCCTTCTTGGCGTATACCGCCAGAGAAATCTGCGGCGCGGGGAAGTCGATGCTGTCATACTGAACGACCTTTCCGATTTCGCAGAGGCTGTCGCCGGTGGAGGTGTATTGCAGCTTGCTGAGCGCGCCGATGTCGCCCGCGCAGAGCATGCCGACCGGAATCTGCTTCTTGCCGCGCACCATGAAGATGCCCGCCGCCTTTTCGGGCTTGTCCGCGTTCGCGTTGAACAGCGGGGTCGCCGGGGTCAGCACGCCGGAGATGACCTTAATCAGGGACAGCTTGCCCACGAACGGGTCAGCGATGGTCTTGAACACCTGCGCGGTGAAGCTCTCGCTCATGTCCGCGTGGCGGATGTGCATGGATTTGGTCTTGGGGTTGATGCCGTGATAGGTGTGCTCCATCGGGCTGGGCATGTACATGGCCAGCTCATACATCAGCGGGCGCACGCCGATGCCGTTCAGGCTGGAAACCGGGGCGACCGGCACGATGCTGCCCTCGTAAATGCCCGCGGAAAGGCCGCGCAGCATGTCTTCCTCGCTCAGCTTGCCCTCGTCGAAGAATTTTTCCATCAGTTCTTCGCTGGTGCTCGCCGCCGCCTCGTTGCAGGCCTCGCGCGCTTCTTCGACCAGCGCTTCCATTTCTTCCGGAATCGGGATCTCGCGGCGATCCTTGCCCGCGCCGGTGAAGGCCTTGCCCGTCAAAACGTCCACCACGCCGACGAAGGACGTACCCTCGCCGATCGGCAGAACCGTCGGGATGATGCAGTTGCCGTAGGTGCTGCGCAGATCGTCGAGCACCTTGCGGTAATTGATATGTTCACGATCGACCTGCGAAACGGCGATGATGCGCGCCAGACCATGCTTCGCGGTCGCGTTCCATGCTTTTTCAAAGCCGGTGGAGATGCCCGTTGCGGCGCTCAGAACGATGACCGCGCCCTCCACGGCGTGCAGCGGGCCGGACATTTCGCCCGCAAAATCGAAGTAACCGGGAACGTCAATGAGGTTGAGCTTCTTGCCGTGGATTTCAATCGGCGCCACGGACGCGCTGATGGAGATATGACGCTTGATCTCTTCAGGATCGTAATCACTGACCGTGTTTCCATCCTCGACACGACCCTGGCGGTCAGTCACGCCGGCAGCATAGAGCATCGACTCAACCAGCGTCGTTTTGCCTTCAGAGCCGTGTCCCAATACAGCGATGTTGCGTATGTCCTTCACCATGTAGTCCTTCATAAATCGTTCCTCCTTTGAAGCCTTGTTTCGGCTGTTTTTCAGGCGGCTTGTTTCGCGCCCGCCCGCATCTGATGCTCATTATATCAGAATGTATGAAAAAATGGAAGTGTTTTTGGATAATTTCTTTTCTTTACTCGGTCAATTTTGCCAAATTCGAGTCCGTTTTTTACGAACTTTCCGCATGATAATCCGCCGTTCGATCGTTTTTTACCTTCTCCACGCCTTGCTCGTTCAGGGCGGCTTTGCGCAATTTCTCATACACGCAAAAAACGTCCGGCGGGCGCAGGCAGTCGGGCGCTTTTTTACGCGCCCCTTTTGCCGTTTCCGTCGAACGTTTCCGTTTTTTTGCTTTTTGTCTTCTTTTTTTGTTTCTTTGCAGGCTTTACGAATTTTTTTCTTCGCTTTCCGCCTCGCCGAGCTGCTCCATGATCGTCTGATACAGAAACGGCGCGCGGCTTGGCCAGCGCTCGCAGAAGCGCTTCGCCTGTGCCTTCGTCGCCGCCGTCAGCGTCATGGAGAAGATTTCCGCGCCGCCCTCCAGCGCGCGCAGCGTGACGGCGAAGCCGTTGTCCGTCTCCTGCCACGAGGCGGGCATTTGCAGCTCGTCGCGGATGCGCCGCTTCCACGCGGGCGCGTTCACGTTCAGCTTCTCCGTCTGAGAAGCGCGGATGCGGGAGGCGAACATTTCCACGCTTTCGCGCCCCTGCGGGGTCAGAATCAGCAGCGTTCCCTCCAGATGGCGCGCCTCGCGAATGAAGCCCGCCTCTTTCAGCCCGCCCAGTGCCAGATAAAACTGAAATTGATTCATCAGCGCGTTTTCAACCAGAAAGCGCAGAAGCTGTTCCTCCGTGCAGCCGCCGAGGCGGTTCAAAGACGACAGCACCACGAGCTTGTCCTCTTCTTCCGTAGCATGCACATCAAGCGGCATGGGCTGCACCTCCATCCCTTATTTCGCGGCGGTTTCCTCGCCGTCCTTGACCAGATAGCCGTCCAGATCGCGGAGCAGATCGTCGCAGTCGTCGCTGTAAATCGTCATGGTGATCGGTCGGGAGAGATCAATCGAGAAAATGCCCAGGATGGATTTGGCGTCCACCACATAGCGCCCCGAGCGCAAATCCATATCATATGGATAACGATTGACCAGGCGGACAAAGTTTTTCACGTTGTCCGTCATCATCGTCAGGCGAATCGTCACGGTTTTCATATTCATGCACCTCGTCACATATTCATATCAGTCGATATTTTTCCTGTATTCCCCTTTATTATATCCAAAATACTGCTGAAATGCAAGTACGGTTTTTGTTTGCTGCATTGCCTTGACGCTCCCCGCGCGTTGTGCTATGCTGTTCGCATTGCTCCAGGATTGAGGTGATCGCTTTGTTTGCCCATCGTTCGCACCGTCAGGTGGAGATGACCGCCGGGCCGCTGCTGCCCAACGTGCTGGCCTTCGCCGTGCCGCTGATTCTCTCCGGCATGCTCCAGCTTCTATATAATTCCGCGGATATCATCGTCGTCGGGCGCTTCGCCGATTCCGTCGCGATGGCTTCCGTCGGCGCGACGACCTCCCTCATCCATCTGCTGGTCAGCCTGCTGATGGGGCTGAGCGTCGGCGCGTCCGTGGCCGTCGCCCGTGCGGCCGGCGCCGGCGACCGGGACGGCGTGCACCGCGCGGTGCATACCTCCATGGCGCTGGCGGTGCTCTCCGGCGCGGCGCTGGGCGTGCTGCTGCTCGTCCTTTCCCGCCCGCTGCTCGAAATGATGGGCTGCCCGGCGGATGTGGTCGGTGGCGCGCAGCTCTACCTGAACATCTACGCCGTCGGCCTGCCTGCCAGCCTCGTCTATAACTACGGCGCAGCCATCCTCCGCGCGGTCGGCGATACCAAGCGTCCGCTGTATTATCTGACCGTCAGCGGTCTGGTCAACGTCGTCCTCAACGTGGCGCTCGTCGCCGGGCTCAGGCTCGGCGTTGCGGGCGTGGCCATCGCCACCGTCGTCAGCGAGACCATCAGCGCCGCGCTCGTGCTCGCCAGCCTCATCACCAGCCACGGCGACGTTCGCTTTGAGCCGAAAAAGACGCGCATCGAGCGCCGCTCGCTTTCGATGATCCTGCGCATCGGCATCCCCGCGGGGCTGCAAAGCAGCATGTTCTCCATCTCCAACGTACTCATCCAGTCCGCCATCAATTCCTTCGGCGCGGCCGCCATCGCGGGCAACACCGCCGCCGCCAGCATCGAGGGCTTCGCCACCACCGTCTCCAACTCCATCTCGCAGGCGGCGCTTACCTTCTCCAGCCAGAACATGGGCGCGGAGAAATATGCCCGCGTCCGCCGCGTGCTGCTCGTCTGCCTTGCGGCCACGTTCGTCGGCGGTCTGACGCTTGGCCTGCTGATTTACACGTTCGGCACGCCGCTGCTCGCGCTGTTCAACACCGATCCGGCGGTCATCGCCAACGGCCTCATCCGCGTGCGCCACAACATGCCGCTCTATATCCTCTTCTGCATGCAGGATACCTTCGTCGGCCAGCTCCGCGGCGTCGGCTATTCCCTTCTGCCGACCATCACCAGCCTGAGCGGCATCTGCCTGCTGCGCGTGGTCTGGCTGTATACGGCCTTTGCCGCCTCCCCGACCCTCGATACGCTCTATCTCTCCTATCCCGTTTCCTGGGCGGCGACGCTTTTCGCGCTCGTCGTCTGCTACGCGGTCGTGGTGCGGAAAATGCCGAGGGCGTGAAATTTGACTCCTTCCGTCACGACTTCGTCGTGCCAACCTGCGGCGTTTTCCACCGTCTGAATCCGCCGCAGGCGGCGACGATAGAAAACGTCCCTCTAAGCGACGGTGGCTTTTCTTTTTCGGGAACAGAATAGCATGCGAAGAGAATGACGCTGAAACAAGCGGCGGAAGCTTGTAATATGCCTGTTGGAACATTCTATGACAAAGCTCGGAAATTTGAAAACACTGCTTAAATTAAACGAATCAATAATTTGGGAAAGTGTACCATTGCAAAGGTCGAAAAGAAGTGAAATTTTGCCTTAGAATAATCGTGTTTCCCCTTGTAAATTCTGAATTTTGGTGTATAATGTAAGATATATTATTGCAAATTGTATCTTCATAAAAATTTGCAAAGGTACACTTTATCAAAATTCAAAAGGAGGGAATGGGCTCGGCTCTTATGAAGAATTAGGAGCGTGTGTCTGAAGTACGATGAAAAGAAAAAAGGAAGTGAAAAGGGTTCTCTCGTGTTTGTTGGCGTTGGTGTTGGTGTTTTCAATCACACCAAGCGCATTTGCGGATGAGCCTGTCGGCGGCAAAACAATCTACGTGGATGCGATAAAAGGTAATGATACGCAGGAGGGAGTCGGTACAACCAGTGACAAAGCTTATAAGACGGTAGCTAAGGCTGTGGCTGCTGCAAAAAGTGGCGATACCATCCAACTGGGCACGGGTAACTATACGCTATACAAGGTCGACAGCACAGGGCATACCAAAGGCAAAGACTTGACCTTTGTGGGTCAGGGAGCCGATAAAACAGGGTGGAATATCGGTGCAGAAGTTCCTGATCCAGCTAATTTCGGTACAGAGTACAACGGTGATTACAGTTTTGACGGGGCAGGAACAATTACATTTAGAAATATGACGCTCCGTTCGGGTAAAGCAGATTACCTTGGCTTTATCCGCGCCAACAATACTATTGTTGAAAACTGCGTGATCAACGGCAAGACTTTCTACTGGGGCTATCAGACTGCAACATTCAGAAACACCATATTCAATTGTCCAAATGGAGATTACGCCATCTGGACATACAGCTCTCCCGTGATGACTTTCGATAAGTGCTCGTTTAATTCCTCTGGCAAAGTCATCAATGTCTACACCGATTATAGTGCAGGAACGCATGACATCACAGTAAATTTCAACGGTTGTACAGTCGAAAATTCCGGTCTGTCTCTGAAACCAGTGCTGAACATCAATGACAGCAATATGGGGAATTATAAGTATGCCATCAATATTTCCGGCGACAATGTTGTAAAGGGGGTAAATACAGATAAAATAACCTGCTCTCGTTTGTTTGGCTATGGCGGTAAACCCGGCAATAATACAGGCAAAACTATTGTAAAGTTCGGTAACACTACCGTTTGGCAGGATGGCAAAATGGTTGATGCCAAGGCATACCACAACAGCGGTGTGACGGCAGATGGCGTTACGTACGACAATCATGTTGCTGGTTCCAATAATAGTCTGCATGCCGAAGGTTATAAGGATAATGCGCTTGAAACTACCTACGGTGAGTGGATTGCAAACGAAGATGGCACGATAACCCGCGATGGAACAAAAAAATGCACGTATTGTGGATATGAGGAAAATATCACGGAATATCATGTTAAGTTGACTTATGATGCAAATGGCGGCGAAGGAGCAATAGATTCAGCAACTGGTGCAGCGGGAAAAATCGTGACAGTTGCTCAGAACGAATTTACCCGTAACAACTACACCTTTATCGGCTGGAATACACAGGCAGATGGAAAGGGTACTGCTTACAAACCGGGCGATAGTTTTACATTGACTGACAAAGATACCATGCTTTATGCTCAATGGAGTAAAAACAGTGATAGCGCTGGCACTGGTAGAAACAGAACAGCCAAACCAACTGACCTTCCGAAAACCGGTGATAATAGCAACCTTGCCTTATGGTTTGTTCTGCTGCTTGTCAGCGGTGGTGCAATAACCGCAACAGCCGTTATCAGCAGCAAGAAAAAGCGCAGTGTAAAATAAAGTCAAATGAGTCAAAACCACCGGCGAAGCCGGTGGCTTCAGACTGTAGACAAAAAGGGTACTTTCGCGAGTCGAAAGTACCCTTTTTGTCTACAGTCCGGAGCTCCCTCTTCGAAGGTCTGGCACGGCATAGCCGTGACTGAGGGAGTTACAATGGAGCTTCCATTTAGAAAATTTTCTAAATACCTATTGACAGCCTTCTCCATTCCTGCTATAATTCAAGCATCCACTATTTAGATTTTTTTCTAAATAGAAATCCTGAAAGGATGTCGCCTATGAGCTTTGCCGAAACCTTCAAAGCGCTTTCCGACCCGGCGCGGCGGGAAATTCTGCTGCTGCTCAGGGGCGGGCGCATGAGCGCGGGCGAAATCGCCGGGCATTTTGAGATGACGGGCGCAACGGTCTCCTATCATCTCAGCGTGCTGAAAAAGGCCGATCTCGTGTTCGAAACGCGCGAAAAAAACTTCATCTATTACGAGCTGAACACCTCCGTCGTCGAGGAGGTCATGCTCTGGCTCTCTCAACTGAAAGGAGACAACCATGAAAGCCATTCCTAAACGCACTCTGCTTGTTACCTGCATCGTCATCCTGCTGCCGATGTTTTTCGGCCTCGCCCTGTGGAACCACCTGCCCGAGCGCATGCCCACCCATTTCGATTTCAGCGGCACGGCGGACGACTATTCCGGCCGCCCGTTCGCGGTGATCGGCCTCCCGCTGTTCATCCTCGCCATGCAGCTCTTCTGCGCCGTCATGCTGCGCGCCGATCCCAAAAAGCAGAATATCTCCGAGAAGATGGCGCAGCTCATCCTGTGGGTCTGCCCCGCCGTCAGCCTGTTCGTCGGCCTGTCCATATACCTGAGCGCGCTGGGCTTCGCCATCAACGTCTCGCGTTTCGGCATGATTTTCGTCGGCCTGCTCTTCATCGCCATCGGCAATTATCTGCCCAAGTGCCGCCATAACTACACCGTGGGCATCCGCCTCCCGTGGACGCTTGACGACGAGGATAACTGGAATCACACCCACCGTTTCGCGGGCTATGTATGGATCATCGCCGGGGTGGTCACGCTGCTTTCCGTCTTCCTCAGCCATACAGCCGTCGTCTGGGTCGCCGCGATTGTTGTCGCGTCCCTCTCGCCGCTCGTCTATTCGTTCGTTTACGCGAAAAGGCACGGAAAAATCTGACCGCGCCCCGACCGAATGATTGCGCCTAAATAAAACGCCGCCCTTGACGCGCGGCGCGGATCATGCTACAATAAAGGCACGACGAGGGCTTTTAATCGTCTTAGCCTCTCGGCACTAACACGATGATGATGTCGACATCATCGTGTTCTTTCGTTTCCTGCGATTTTTCGATCTTGACAGACGTAACAAGCGTCTGTCGGATCGTAATCGTGGTCGTTTCTTTTGCTTTGATGGCTCTCACCTCCCTCCGGTCAGAATCCGGGGTGTTCCGGTGTCAAGCCCTCGCCATGCCCGTCGGCAAAACCGACAAAGGCATTATATCATAGCTTTCTTTCCGGCACAAGAACGGTGCCGGAAAGAAGTCTTTTCGAGCCGATTGAAAGGTCGTGATTGCATGTCCACCCGTTTTATCCCCAAGGAAAAACTCAGCAAAAAAGCCCGGCGCGAATTGAACGCCGCGCAGCGAACGCTTTGGGTCGTCTCCCCGATTTCCAAAAAGGTTGAAAGCAAAAAAGTGTATAATCGTAAGAAATCCGCCCGGCTGTATCACGACGATACCGGGCGGATTTTTTCATCCTCTATTCGCTTTCAATTTACGCTTTCAAAAATTCTCCGATTTTCTCCGCGTCCCGCATGCCCTTATCGTACATCATTTGCAGCTTCTCGTGGCTCTTGCTGAGCGTGGACAGGCCGCAGATATCGTCCGGCGCGACGATGAGCAGTTTGCCGAGCTTCTGGTATTCCTTGGCGATTTCCACGCCGTCGTTATAGGCGCGGTAGCGATCCAGCAGCCGTTCGGCGGCCTTCGGATAGGCCTTTGCCAGCAGGCGCGCGGGCATCACGTCCTTCTTCTGCTCGCGCTTTTGATCGACCGGGCGCGTCAGAATCAGCACCACCTTATCGCAGCCATCCTCAAACGCCTTGAGCACCGGCACGGGGTCGGAGATGCCGCCGTCCAGACACGGGATTCCATCGACGACATACGGCTTGCAGAACAGCGGCAGGGCACACGAGCCCTTGAAGATGTCATACTGATCCTTTTTCAGGCAGCTCTTGCTGAAATAGACGGACTGACCGGTGCGCGCGTCGCACGCGCCGACATAAAACTCGGCGGGGTTATGCGACAGCGCCTCGTAATCAATCGGATTTTCGCCCTTACTGCCGGACAGCGTGGTAAACACATAATCCAGATCGACATAGTTGCGGGTTCTGAGCCAGTTATCCAGACTTGCGTATTCCTTGCGGAACACATAATCCATATAGAAGGTGTAATTCCGCCCGCGCTGCTTGGCCAGAAAGGATGCCAGATTCGCGCTGCCCGCCGATATGCCGATACAGTAATCAAAATGAACATCGTGGTCAAGGCACCAGTCAAACACGCCCGCGCCGTAGATATCGCGGAAGCCTCCGCCCACGTCGATCACGCCTAGTTTCATGTTTCCTCCTTTTCGGGGCCGCGTTGGGGCGCCGCCCCAAACCCCGGAAGGGAACTGAGTTCCCTTCGCCTTCCATTTGTGGATTACGGCGTAATCCACGAAAATCAATTTTATTTTATTATACGCAGGAAACGATCGCTTGTCAAAAATCTTTTGGTCACGCCCGCTCGTTTTCTCCCGCCACACGAAAAGGCGCGGAGCTAAGCCCCGCGCCAACGCGATTGCTCGCATTAAATGGCATTGTATTCCTTGAGGAATTTCTCGATGTCCGTGCCCTGAATCTTCTTGAGCACTTCCTTGAGCGCAATCTTTTCGATGAACGGAAGCTCCATGTCGGTGATCTTCTTGCCGTCGCGGAGCTGCACGGTAGCGTTAATCAGGTCGCGCAGGTCATAGGTGCTGCCCCAGACCTCCGGCACGCCGCGATCCACGTTCAGCAGGGTGTAAACCGCCTCCATGCCGGTGCGCATGGAATACTCGGTGGTGAAGATGGTGTCGCGCGCCGTCTCGGCGAACTGGCCGAGGAACGCGAAGTTGACAGCGCCCTTCGGCACGATGTCCGGGCGGTCGCCCTTAGCGCGCGGCATGAAGAATGCGTCGATGTACGGCATCATAACCGGCACGGTGTTGGCGCTGTTCTCCGCCAGCTCCTCGATCTGATCCTCCGGCACACCGATGTGATACAGCCACTCCATGCAGATTTCCTTGCCGGTGCAGTCGCGCATAGGCTTCTTCACGTAGTCGCCCGGCTTATCGGTGAACAGCGCGTAGACCCACACGCAGAGCTGGTTCTTCGGCTGATCGTGGAACTGCTGCTGACGGTTGAGCGTCCAGCTCATCAGCCAGCTGGAATCCTTCACGGTGACAATGCCGCCGGTGACGGTGTGGCCGGTGAACGGGTCGCGCTTGCAGATCTTCTGGATATACGGCGGAATCTTCTCGTCCAGCGTGGTGATGGTCGCGCTCTCCCAGTTGGTCTGCTCCGCGTCGTAGATGAACTTGTTCGGGTGGCCGAAGCTCGGGTCCTGCGCGGCGATCCGCTTCCAGAGATCCCAGCCGTTGCCCGGCTTGAGCTCCGGGTCGAACTTGGCCGCCTCGTTCTGGCTGCCGATGGAGCTGTTCTCGACGCAGCCGCCGTTGGTGATGAACAGCAAGTCGTTTTCGGTCAGGTTGATGGTCTCCTGCTGCCCGTCGCTCTCCACCACGATGCTGCTCGCCTGCTTGCGCTCGCCGTTGATGTCAAACTTCACATCCACGACCTTGGTGTTGTAGAAGAACTGCACGCCGTGGCTCTTGAGGTAGCTGGTCATCGGCAGGATGATGGATTCATACTGGTTGTAGCGCGTGAAGCGCAGCGCCTTGAAGTCCGGCAAGCCGCCGATGTGATGGATGTAGCGCTTGATGTAGAGCTTCATCTCCAGCGCGCTGTGCCAGTTCTCAAAGGCGAACATCGTGCGCCAGTAGAGCCAGAAGTTGGAGGAGAAGACCTCGTCGTCGAAGAAATCGGTGATGCGCTTATCCTGAAGCTGCTCATCGGGCGTAAAGAACAGGCGCATGATCTCCATCGCGCCCTTGTCGCTGATGGCGAACTTGCCGTCGGTATGCGCGTCCTCGCCGCGGTTCACGGTCGCGCGGCAGAGGGAAGAATTCGGGTCTTCCTTGTTGAGCCAGTAGTATTCGTCCAGCACGCTCTGACCCTCATGCTCGAGGGACGGGATATCGTGCAGCAGATCCCACATGACCTCGAAATGGTTGTCCATCTCACGGCCGCCGCGCATCACATAGCCGACGTCCATCTTGCGGCCGTCGCACGCGCCGCCCGCAACCGGGTCTTTTTCAAAGATGTGGATGTGCTCACCCTTCATCTGGCCGTCGCGCACGAGGTAGCAGGCCGCGGTCAGCGCCGCAAGACCGGAGCCGATGATATACGCGGACTTGCCGTCCACGCCTTCCGGCTTCTTGGGATGAGAGAACGCTTCATAATTGCCGCTGCTGTAATACATAACCGAAACCTCCTTATGATTCAGGCGGTACCGCCGGGAGCATTTTGCCCATCCGGCCTTTGTGTACCGCGCATTTCCTTTTGATGGTGTTATTGTACCAAGGTCAAGCGGTTTTTAACACGGGCAGAAAAAAAGCGGTGTCCCGTTTTCAGACACCGCTTTGATTTTGGATGATTTTTGGACAGTTCGGGGCAAATGTGGGAAGACGCCCTCCATTGTCTTAACCCCGGGTGCAGGGCCGAAGCCCTGCTCGTTTC
>OLQO01001142.1_pt1 | contig 18566 bp, 18 predicted proteins | sample 1672281 | NCBI WGS metagenome assembly OLQO01 (sample SAMEA3136667, study PRJEB25190) | human gut metagenome | biome: human gut; feature: human-associated habitat; material: faeces | place: Austria | collected 2013
TATCCAAGCTCGTATGGAGACTGCTGGATCAGAACCTGAAGCCGCTGACCCTGGAAGAAATCTTCTGGATGGGAACAAAAGCCGGCGGCAGTTTCTTCGGCAAAGTCGGCAGCTTCGAACCGGGATACGAACTTGACGCCCTTGTCCTCGATGAGAGCCGCATGCCGCACCCGCAGGCCCTCACCCTCAGACAGCGGTTAGAGCGATATATCTGTTTGTCAGAGAACGGAGATCTACTACATAAATATGTCTCCGGAAATAAGATTTTTTAAACAAAAACAGTTAAACAAACCAGCTTTTAGATGCGGCAGGTGCAAAATTTATATTATATTAGGAAGAGCCCAGCCTGTTAGCAGATCCATACGCAGGTGCTTCCAACATGGCCGATACTTAGGCATTGTTTTGTAATGCCTTATGTACCGCTGCCAATGTTGGGCAACGCGAGTGTGCCTGCGTATGGATCTGCTAACGGGCTGGGCTTTCAAAAACTGGAAAAATTTTGCACGTCGCATCAAAAGTGGAAGGAGGAGCGTTATGGGGATTGGAAAAAGCATTCAGCGTGTGGATGCCCGTGCCAAGGTAACGGGCCAGGCGAAATATACACAGGATCTGATGACACAGCCGATGATGGTGGCGAAGGTGGTACACAGTACCATTGCCAATGGTGTTGTGACTGGATTTGATTTGGATGAGGCATTAAAAGTACCGGGGGTTATAAAGATTGTTACCTGTTTTGATGTGCCGGAGATTGATTTTTGTACGCCGGGGCATCCGTGGTCTGTGGAGGCGGCGCATCAGGATGTTCAGGACAGGCGTCTTTTGAATCAGCGGGTGCGTTATTATGGGGATGATGTGGCAGCTGTCATTGCAGAAGATGAGATTGCAGCTGTTAAGGCAGCACGACTTGTGAAAGTACATTATGAGGAATACCCGGCACTGGTGGATGTGGCAGATGCCATGGCGGAGGGAGCCGTGGCCATGCATGACAATGTGCCGGATAATATTTTGAAACATACATCCTTCGCCCTGGGCGAGGAAAGCTTTGATGAAGCTGTGAAGGAAGAGGGACTTGTTCTGGTAGATCAGACGTATGATACCCAGCGTGTACAGCATTGTCATATTGAACTGCCGGTTTCCTTTGCGTATCAGGACGGCAACGGCAAGATTACCGTAACCACATCTACCCAGATTCCGCATATTGTCCGCCGTGTCATTGGTCAGGCCCTTGGTATTCCATGGGGACAGGTCAGAGTGATCAAGCCCTATATCGGCGGCGGCTTCGGCAATAAACAGGATGTACTTTATGAACCGCTGAATGCTTTCTTAAGTCTGCAGGTGGGCGGTCGTCCGGTGAAACTGGAACTGACCAGAGAAGAAACATTTGCGGATACAAGAGTGCGTCATGCGATCCGTTTTCATATGCAGGGAGCTGTAAGACCGGACGGTACACTGGTGGCCAGAAGAGCAGAAGCTTTTTCTAATCAGGGCGGTTATGCTTCCCATGGCCATGCGATTGTCGCCAATGCCTCCAATATGATCAAGCAGCTTTATCGGGATGAAAAGGCCCTTGAATCGGAGAGCTACACGGTTTACACCAGTACAGTGGCCGGCGGCGCCATGCGTGGTTACGGTATTCCACAGGGAGATTTTGCAGCAGAGTGTCTGATGGATGATCTGGCGGCAGCCATTCATATGGATCCATTAGCCTTTCGTTTGAAAAACTGCATGGAAAAGGGATATAAGGATCCACATAACGGCATTACATTTTACAGCTATGGCCTGAAGAAATGTATTGAAGCGGGCAAAGAGGCTGTGCATTGGGATGAAAAGCGAGCCGCTTATGCCTGCCAGACAGGCAGCAGACGACGTGGTATCGGTATGGCGATTTTCTGCTACAAAACCGGCGTTTATCCGATTTCTCTTGAAACTGCCACATGCCGTATGGTATTGAATCAGGACGGTTCCATTCAGTTGATGATGGGAGCCACAGAGATCGGACAGGGAGCGGATACCGTCTTTACACAGATGGCGGCAGAGGTACTTGGCGTGACAGAGGATAAAGTGTATATTGTTTCCACCCAGGACACAGATGTCACACCTTTTGATACTGGGGCTTATGCTTCCAGACAGTCTTATGTCAGCGGCAAGGCTGTGAAGAAAACAGCAGAGATGATGAAGGAAAAGATTCTTGAATATGCAGCCTGGAAATTGAAGATGGATCAGCAGACACTGGATATCCGCAATAATATGATTGTGACAGCAGAGGACGAAGAACTGCTGACAATGGAGGCACTGGCGACAGAGGCATTGTACAGTCTGGAACGTTCTGTCCATATCACTGCTGAGGCCACCAGCCACTGCAAAGAGAATACATTTGCCAGCGGTGCCTGTTTTGCGGAAGTGGAAGTGGATATGCCGTTAGGCAAAGTCAATGTACTGAAGATTATCAATGTCCATGACAGCGGTATTCTGATGAATCCAAAACTGGCTGAGGCCCAGGTGCATGGCGGTATGAGCATGGGCCTTGGTTATGGACTCAGTGAAGAATTAATGTATGATGCGAAGGGCAAACCGCTGAACAACAATCTTCTGGATTACAAGCTGCCGACGGCCATGGATACACCGGAGCTGAATGTTGAGTTTATAGAATTGCAGGATCCGACAGGACCTTTCGGCAACAAAGCCCTGGGAGAACCGCCGGCTATTCCGGTGGCACCGGCTATCCGAAACGCAGTTTTGCAGGCAACAGGCATTGGCTTTAATCAGCTTCCGATGGAGCCTCAGAGACTGGTGGCAGCATTCAAAGAAAAAGGACTGATATAGGCGGGGGGGATGACATTATGTATGATATTGGATCATTTTATGAGGCAGCCAGTGTAGAGGATGCAATCAGGAAATTGCAGGAATGGCCGGATGCAGAGATTATTTCCGGCGGCAGTGATGTTTTGATCAAGATCAGAGAAGGCAAATTAGCAGGCCGATCCCTTGTCAGCCTTCACAATATTGCGGTATTAAAAGGGGTGACAATGGAAGAAGACGGAACCATCGTGATCGGTCCGGGAACGAGTTTTTCTCATATCACGGCGCATCCGCTGGTGCAGCAGCATATTCCGATGCTTGGATATGCCGTTGATCAGGTGGGCGGCCCGCAGATCCGCAATATCGGCACTATTGGAGGCAATGTCTGCAACGGTGTGACCAGTGCGGACAGTGCGTCATCTCTGTTTGCCTATAATGCGATTCTGGAATTGACGGGCCCGGAGGGCATCAGACAGGTGCCGATTCAGGAATTTTATACAGGTCCGGGTAAAACCGTACGCCGCCATGAGGAAGTGATGACGGCCATCCGTATCAGACGCAGGGATTATGAAGGGTACACCGGATGCTACATCAAATACGGCAAGCGAAATGCCATGGAGATCGCGACCCTGGGGTGCGCCTGTCTGGTGAAGCTGTCATGGGATAAGAAAGTTGTCGAAGACATGCGGATCGCTTACGGCGTGGCGGCACCGACGCCTGTCAGATGTCCGGAGACAGAAAAATCAGTTTCAGGGCAGGCTGTTTCAAATGCATTGCTTCTTCAGACCGGCAAAGGTGTTTTGAATGAAGTGAATCCGAGAACTTCATGGCGTGCCTCGAAGGAATTTCGTCTTCAGCTGGTGGAGGAATTGGCAAAACGTGCTATGGCGCAGGCCATAAGAAATGGGGGAGGTGAAGTCGATGCTTAAGATTATCCATATGAATGTGAATGGCAAAGCAGTGGAGCTGGCCATTGATGACAGAGAGTCTTTGCTTGACACTTTGCGTAATCATCTGGGATTGACCAGTGTGAAGAAAGGCTGTGAAGTGGGAGAGTGCGGTGCCTGTACTGTACTGGTGGATGGAGAAGCCATCGACTCATGCATCTATCTGACTATGTGGGCTGAAGGCAAACACATTCTTACAGTGGAGGGACTTCAGTCACCGACAGGAGAACTCTCGGAGATTCAGCAGGCTTTCGTGGATGAGGCAGCGGTCCAGTGTGGTTTTTGTACACCGGGCATTATTATGTCTGCGGTGGAGATAATCGGAACAGGACGCAAATATACCCGGGACGAACTCCGAAAGCTCATCTCCGGGCATCTTTGCCGCTGTACCGGCTATGAGAATATATTGAACGCTCTGGAAAAAGTGGTGGGCTATTAATAATTATCTATCCGAGAATCTCATTGAAAGCCTGGGTGGCCTCTGTCATCTGTTTCTGTGTCAGGGAGGAGTAGTTGACTACCAGTATATGCTGCATGGCTTTCTCAGGGTGATAGTAATATTTGGATAACGGCATAATGCGGATGCCTTTGGCGGCTGCCCGCTGACAGATGATCTCATCCGTGAGTTCGGTGTCTATCTTCATCAGAAAATGCAGACCAGCGTCCTCACCTTTGATGGTGACATGATTGAAAAGAGGACTGCTTTTGATGCACTGCAGCAGCATATCCCGTTTGTCGTGATAGTGAATACGCAGACGGTTGATGTGTTTTTCAAAGTGTCCTTTGTTGATAAAGGCAGCCAGTGTATATTGTTCAAAATTGGATACCGTGCAGGAATAAAACTGCATCTTGGCATAATAGGCCTTCACCAGATGTTTCGGCAGTACCATATAGCTGATACGCACCGTGGATGCCAGTGTCTTTGTAAACGTATTCATATAGATCACCTTGTCCGAGACATCGATGCTCTGAAGGGTTGGGATTGGCTGGCCAGTCAGACGAAACTCGCTGTCATAATCATCCTCGATAATATAGCGGGAAGGCGCTTTTGAAGCCCATCCAAGGAGTTCGTATCGTCTTCCGATAGGCATGGTGATACCCGTTGGAAACTGATGGGAAGGGGAAATATGAATGACATCGATATTTTTCTCCTCCAGTTCTGAAATTCGGATGCCGCTGTCATCCATGGCAATATAATCACAGTCCACATTGTGGCTGTTGTATATTTTGGCGATTTTGTGATAACCTGGATCCTCAATGGCGTATTTCTTGTCAAAGCCCAGCAGCTGAATGAGGATACCGTATAAATATTCCGTTCCGGCCCCGATGATAATTTGTTCCGGGGAGACGTGCAGACCGTGAAAATCCTTCAAATGTCTGGCAATGGCTTCTCGAAGCTCCAGTATACCGCCGCAGGGAGGATTGATCATCAGCTTCTGCTGACTGTCACTGAGCAGTTCCCGGATGAGCCTTGACCAGATAGAAAAGGGAAAATATTCTGAATCTGTCTGGTTGCTTGTAAAGTCTACAGCAAAATGAAGGCTTTCTTCCATATCAGCTTTTTGAATCATGGATGGGCTGTCGATGGATGAGGAAGAACCGTTGTCTTCCTCAAAGGGATGCATCTGTTCCACAGGAAGGATCGTATGGATATCGGAAACAAAATAGCCCTTTTTTGGGATAGAATAAATATAGCCTTCGGCGATTAACTGGGCATAGGCATTCTCAACAGTGATGGTGCTTATGCCCAGATTTTTGGCAAAATTTCGTTTGGACGGCAGTTTCTCTCCCATAGAGAGATTCCCGCATAATATATCATTTCGTATGCATTTATATAAATGTTCATATAAAGAATCTGACCCTGTTCCGGCAAAAGAGTAGGTAAGCATCTGGCATGTAACCTCCAATCTGGCCATCTTAAATAATATCAAAATGGCTATTTATTTATGTTCAGATTTCATTATAATGGAAAAAAACTTAGATGTAAACAAAGGAGAACGAAAATCATGGCAGAAAACAGATATGAATTAAATAAACAGCTGGCCATCTCTTTTCATCCGGAACTGGATGGCGATAACCGGCTGCATCAGTACTTTGTTCAGATGGTATCTTCATCTCTCAATAAAGAGAAATAGCGGTCCAGATAGATCTTGTGGGCAACAGTGATGATCATATTGCAGAGCATGGTTTTCTCATTAGAGAAAGTGCCATGCTCTTTTTTTATGTTATGGTCGGTATCTTTTCTGGCATCGGCCATATCTAATTGAAACACATGCCAAAGGACCTGCTCAAATTCCTGACAAAAATAATTATAGGCGGTTTCATTATCATAGGTCTGACGCTGAATCTCAAACATCATATGGATATTGTCCAGAGAAAGTACAGATTTGGCAACAGCAATAAAGATCAGGGCAGCAATCTGATCCCGGTTGTATTGCTTTTTGACGGGATTGTTGATGATCTTCTTTTTGACATAGTTACTGATCATAGAGCCGGTGATGCTGATATCTTCCAGAGGGCTTAAGTAACTGTCGATATATTTGGCGGTCTGTTCAAGGTAAAGGCCGACATCGGGGATTTCCTGATAGCGGGGGAGGTGAAAATTGTGAATAGGGTCAGCCATTTTGGATAGGATATGTTCGTTCATAAAACACGCTCTTTTCTTTATTTTGTATCGTGATCGTTTGTTATTTGGGTGATTATTTAATTATGAAACAATCATGTTCATGGTTGTACTTGTTTAGTAGAAGCATAGCATTCTTTATTCCGGGTGTCAATTATAAAGATTGGAAAAATGCTGATATCGGTTTTTGAAAAACTCTTGACAAAGTAATGAAAGTGATATAGTATAATAGCACAAGGTTTTGAAAAACTTATAATGTTGTAATAAAGACTTTTAAAATATAAGGAGGATGTTTTATGCGGACACAGACATTGACGAAACAGATGTATACAGCGAGTTTGGATAGAGACAGAGACTTTCATTTCAGAGTAAAGGACCCGGGAAGTGCGGCAACCCATTTTATTGGATTTCTGGCAGCTGTTTTGATGACGCCGGTGCTGTTAGTGCATGCAGCAGGCAGTGGTGCGGATTTTATGACGATGATCGGTATGAGTGTTTTTATGATCAGCATGATTCTTCTTTATGGTGCAAGTACATCCTATCATTCATTCGACATTTCAGAAAAGGCGAATCTGCGTTTGAAGAGACTGGATCATATGATGATTTTTGTATTGATTGCAGGTTCCTATACACCGGTTTGTCTGACTGTATTAAGGGGGAGCATTGGTATGAGATTGCTGGCTATCGTCTGGGGACTGGCGATTGTGGGGATGATTTTTAAGCTGCTGTGGGTGACCTGTCCGAAGTGGGTTTCATCGGTCATCTACATTGCGATGGGCTGGGTATGTGTCCTTGCGATGCCACAGCTTGTTGCAGGCTTATCATTTGGAGCGTTCATGTGGCTTCTGGCCGGCGGTTTATTCTATACAGTGGGCGGCGTGATCTATGCGATGAAGTTTCCTGTATTCCATAACCGCTTCCGATACTTTGGATGTCATGAACTGTTTCATGTTTTTGTTATGGCAGGAAGTTTGTGCCACTTTATTGTGATGTACGTTTATTTATGTAACTAAAGACGGTTGATGAAAATGATAGAAGAAGTTGTGATTTAAAATGAGTCACAGCTTCTTTTTTTGTGGAGTCTGTGATAGTAATGTGATAAAATAAAACTGATATGGTTTATAGCCGAAAATAAAAATGGAGCAGAATATGAATGAGCAGAAATTAATTCAAAATGTGATAGAGCAGATTAAGGAGGCACAGCTGAAGCTGGGGGCGGAGAAAGAAGTGATCAGACTTTATTTTCCTATGGCGTCTATGAATGCCATCCTGGGAACCAATTATACAGATGAGCAGGAGATGCTTGCGGCGCTCAGAACAAATACAGTTTTTGATACAACGGTGCTTGGCAGATTGAAGTTTTTTATCCATGAAGGGCGATTTGAGGTGCGTGTGCCTGCGGAAGGTGCGGAGTATGTGGCAGGAGAAATCCCGGACCCGCCTTTTCTCAAAGCAATAGTCGAGCTGTTTGCACATCATCACAGCTTAACAATAGAAGAAATCTGTGCCTGCTTTGCGCAGTTTGATAAAGCCTACCAGTGTGAAAAGATGACACCGGGTACGGATTTTGATTATGCGGTTTATTTTGACGATGCGGAATATGATGCCTATTATTATTGCGTCAAGATGGAAATGGGACATACCATTTATCATCGATTTACAAAAGAAGATTATCAGATGCTGATAGATTAGAGAATGAAGAAGAAATTGGAGGACTGAAAATGATCTTAATTAAGAACGGCAGGGTAGTAGATCCTGTAACGGGTGTGGATGAAGTGATGGATGTGTTGATCGAGGGCGCACATATTGAGGAGGTAGGACACAATCTGTCAGCGGCAGGTGCAGAGGTGATTGATGCAGCAGGTCTGGTTGTGGCACCGGGATTGGTAGATACCCATGTCCATTTCAGGGATCCGGGACAGACTTACAAGGAGGATATTTTGACTGGGGCAGCAGCAGCAGCAAAGGGCGGTTTTACAACGGTTGTGTGCATGGCCAATACAAAGCCGACGGTAGATAATGTGGAAACATTGAAGTATGTTCAGGAAAAAGGCGAAAAGACCGGTATTCATGTGCTTCAGGCAGCGGCCATCAGCAAAGGCTTAAAAGGTCAGGAGATGGTAGATATGGATGCGCTGGCGGAAGCCGGAGCTGCAGGTTTCACAGATGATGGGATTCCGATCATGGATGAGAAGCTTTTGCTGGCGGCCATGGAGAAAGCAAGAGATCTGGATATGCCGATCAGCCTGCACGAAGAAGACCCGCTGTTTGTGAAGCAGGCCGGTGTGAATCAGGGAAAGATTTCCGAACAGCTGAATTACGGCGGTGCCTCCAGAACAGCAGAGGATGTGATGGTGGCCAGAGATTGTATGCTGGCATTGCATACAGGAGCACCGGTCTGTATTCAGCATATTAGTTCAGCAAACTCTGTGGAACTTGTCCGTATGGCAAAGAAAATGGGCGCAGATGTCCATGCAGAAGCAACCCCGCATCATTTTACACTGACAGAGGATGCTGTGTTAAAATACGGCACACTGGCACGTATGAATCCGCCTGTACGAACAGAGAATGATCGCCTGCAGATTATCGAAGGTCTGAAGGACGGCACCATCGATCTGATTGTGACGGATCACGCACCACACAGCACAGAAGAAAAGGAAAAGCCGCTGGCGGAGGCACCAAGCGGTATAACAGGCCTTGAAACTTCTCTTGGTCTTGGCCTGCTTTCACTGGTTGAACCGGGACATCTGACGCTGATGCAGCTGATGGCCTGCATGAGCAAAAATCCGGCTGAGTTTTATCGTATGATTCCGGGCAGTGTGAGCCAGGATGCACCGGCTGATCTTGTAATCTTTGGTGAAAAAGAGCGCTGGACAGTGGATCATTTTGCGTCAAAGGCATCCAACAGTCCTTTTAAAGGATGGGAGTTGCCTGGTAAGATTCATTACACTATCTGCGCCGGCAAAATTGTCTACCAGGGATAAACATAGATGTTTATTGCAGCTAACAGATGGGCTGAATATTAAGCAGGCTGCTTTGAATGAAATAGATAATGGAAATCTTTTAATCAAATGTGCAGTGGATTGAAGAATTCAACAGATGAGAAGTATTCCGAGGCTTTTTTCGATAGTATAACAAGTAGTGAGTATACATTGAATTTTTCCAGCAGTGATTTTACTGAAACAGCATCTGATAAAGGTGATGTAGTCATCGTAGAGTGCAACGGCTTTTCTTATGAACTTGCAGTAGGCGGGGAAGATTGGCAGAAAATAGCTGATTTTCTGGATAGTATTTCCAAATAGATAGAACAAAATATTGAATTGATAAGGCTTGAATGGCATGGTTTGCTGTTCAAGCCTTAGTTATTAGGTAGAAAAATTTGTTTAAAAATATCAGGAGTATTGCAAATTGCCAGAGATACTGGTGTAGATGTAAGTTGAGGAAATGGCTACAGTATGGTATGATTAAGGCAGTGTATTTCGCAGGAACTTTGAAAGTAAATTGCAGGAAAGGAGTGTGCACGGATGGGAAATTTTGTAAATCCAGGAAATGATGCATTCAGAGTTGCATTGGCTTCCAGTATTTATGTTGATAAAACGGGTTTGCTTGAGTATACCAATAAAGTAACCGGAACACTACAGGCATATATTTGCAACAGTCGTCCGAGAAGATTTGGCAAGTCAATTACAGCCAATATGCTGACGGCCTATTATAGCAAAGGCTGTGATTCTGAGACTATTTTTGCTGATTTGGAAATTGGTAAGAGTCCTGATTTTAAAAAGCATCTGAATCAGTATGATGTAATTCATCTTGATGTTCAATGGTGTATGGAACCGGCTGGCGGTCCGGAATGTGTTCTCTCTTATATTGTGGAAAAGACAATAAGCGAACTCAGAGTCTATTACCCGAATATATTGCCTGATCATATGAAATCCTTGCCGGAAGCATTGTCCTGTATTTATGCTGCATCAGGAAAGAAATTTGTCATTATCATTGATGAGTGGGATGTTTTGATTAGAGATATGGCAGTGAACCAGAAGATTCAGGAGGACTATATTAATTTCCTTCGGGGACTGTTTAAAGGGACGGAACCGACAAAGTATATTCAGCTTGCCTATCTGACGGGAATTTTGCCGATTAAAAAGGCACGTACACAGTCAGCACTCAATAATTTTGATGAATTTACGATGCTGGATGCAAGTATTTTAGCACCGCATGTTGGTTTTACTGAGAGTGAAGTGCAGCAACTTTGCCGGAAATATCATAGAGACTTTGAGAAGGTTAAGAGATGGTATGACGGATATTTGTTGGAAGATTATCAGGTCTATAATCCTAAAGCGGTTGTCAGTGTGATGCTGAAAGATAAGTTCAGAAGCTATTGGTCTGAGACGGGGTCTTATGAGGCAGTTGTCCCATTGATCAATATGGACTTTGACGGATTGAAAACAGCTATTATAGAAATGCTTGCAGGTAATGCGATAGAAGTTGATGTCGGTACATTCCAGAATGATATGAACAATTTTTATTGCCGGGACGATGTTTTGACTTATTTGATTCATCTTGGCTATTTGGCTTATGACCAGGACAAGGAGAGAGCGTTTATTCCGAATGAAGAAGTGCGGATGGAACTGATAAAGGCTGTCAAACGCAGAAAATGGGATGAAATGATTCAATTTCAACAGTCTTCGATGAAATTGTTGGAAGAAACTCTGGATATGAATGAAAAGGGTGTGGCAGCTGAAATTGAAAAAATTCATTCTGATTATACTTCAGTCATCCAATATAACGATGAAAATTCCCTCTGCAGTGTGCTGACAATTGCTTATTTAAGTTCGATGTCCTATTATTTTAAGCCGGTTCGAGAATTGCCGACAGGTAGAGGATTTGCTGATTTTGTTTATATACCGAAACCGGAATATATTGATGATTATCCTGCACTGGTAATTGAATTAAAATGGAATAAAAAGGCTGTAACGGCATTGCAGCAGATTAAAGAGCGAAAATATCCTGATTCGATTATAGCTTATACTGGGGATATTTTACTTGTGGGAATTAATTATGATAAGGAAAGTAAAGAGCACCAGTGCTTGATAGAACGTTATCAGAAAAGAGGTTAATCAGTTTTTGATTTGAGGTGAAAGAATAAGTAGAAAATAATAAAGTGCGGTTAGAATAACATCTTATAAGAGTTTCGGAAAGAGCTTATTCATTATAGGTGCTTCAACGCCGGTTGGTACTTAGGCAGTGTTTTGTACTGCCTTATGTACCACTACCGAGCGTTGGCAGCGGGAGCGGCCTGTAATGAATAAGCTCTTTTTGAAACTCTTTGATATATTTGGAAACCGCACTTTTCTTTTTTATCAAAAAACTACTTGCCAACTTCTGCTAATTATGTTATAGTATCAAAAGATTTGAATATCAAATTATTTTAAATCAAAAAGATTTTATATTAAAACTAAAATTCAAAACAGTTATTTGACAGATGGAGATGAACTATGAGAGGCAGGATATGCGGCACGGGTTCTTATTTGCCGGAGAAATATTACGATAATAATGATATTGCGAAGATTGTTGAGACCAGTGATGCATGGATTCGCGAACGGACCGGGATTGTCCGAAGACACATTGCATCCGGAGACGAGACCACGGTGAGTATGGCTGTGGAGGCCGGAAGACGGGCCCTTGAGAATGGTCATGTTCTGCCGGAGGAAATCGATATGATTCTGGTGTCCACCATTACGCCGAATGCTGTGATTCCCGGTGTGGCTTTTCAGGTTCAGGCGGCTCTGGGGGCAGACCGGGCAGTATGTTTTGATCTCAGTGCAGCCTGCAGCGGATTTGTCTTTGCTTATCAGACGGCTCAGGCGTATATTGCGGCGGGGCTGTATCAGACAATTCTGCTCATCGGCAGCGAGACGCTGTCAGCCATCAATAACTGGGAGGACCGAAGCAGCTGTATCCTGTTTGGTGACGGCGCCGGTGCAGCCATTGTTCAGGCTGAAGAAGGAGAGCTTTATCCTTCGGTTGCAGGCTCTGATGGCACCATGGGTCATGTATTGGCTTGTGAGAGCCGCGTGCAGAATGACTGGCAGCAGAAGGAAGCAGACCGTAAGACCTACATTGATATGGACGGCACGGCAGTTTTTAAGTTTGCGGTGAGAAAGATGCCGGAGATGGCAAAGTCTTTGATGACACAGATGCATTGCACAGAGGCAGACATTGACTGGTTTATCACCCATCAGGCCAATGAGCGGATCATTGAAGCCATAGCAAAGCGGTTAAAATCGGATATCGCGAAGTTCCCGATGAATATCGCGGAATGTGGCAATACTTCATCCGCCAGCATACCGATTCTTTTGGAAGAGATGAACAGAAGTGGTCAGCTTAAAGATGGACAGAAAATCATTATGGCCGGTTTTGGCGCCGGTCTGTCATGGGGCGCTGTCTATATGGAGTGGCATGCATAATTCGAATCTGAAGCGGTGAGGCATAATTCGTCTCAGGGCGGCAGGCATCATCAGATGCGGGATGCATTTCATCTTCGGATGGGGTACAGATAGAAGTTATGCATTGAAATGGTTAATAATAAAGTAACTGTTCAGAGCCAAGCAAAATTTCAAAAAACAGGTATAAAATGCTTGCATTTTTAAGACTGTTTTTGAAATTTTATTTGGCGGATACGCCACACCGACGAAATGCGTAGCATTTTGGAGGTTAGCTCTGAACAGTTACATAATAAAAAATAAAAATATATATCAACGAAAAGGAGAACAAAATTATGTTAGAGAAAGTAATCGCAATTGTAGCAGAAGGACTTGGAGTAGAAGCTGGTAATCTGAATGCAGAGACAACATTTGAATCCCTTGGTGCAGATTCCCTTGACCTGATGGATATGGTCATGAATTTTGAGGATGAATTCGGTATTGAAATTGATGCAGATTCCATGGGCACCTTAAAGACCATCGGTGATGTGGTGGATTATCTGACAGCCCATCAGAACTAAGAAAGACAGGGTAACAGCTGAATAGAAGAATAACAGCAGGAAAACAGAATGCTGTATTGACGGAAAAGACAGACATCAAAAACAGACAGAAAGAGGTTGTAATATGAAGACGGAAGTAACCGAATTGCTTGGAATAGACTATCCGATTATCCAGGGCGGCATGGCCTGGGTTGCTGAGTATCATCTTGCGGCCGGCGTATCAAATGCCGGTGGACTTGGACTGATAGGCGCAGCCAGTGCGCCGGCAGAATGGGTGCGTGAACAGATCCGGTCAGCAAGAAAGCTGACAGACAGACCTTTCGGGGTCAATATTATGCTGATGAGTCCCTATGCGGATGAAGTAGCGAAAGTCATTGTGGAAGAAGGCGTGAAGGTTGTAACAACCGGTGCCGGAAGCCCTGAAAAATATATGCAGATGTGGAAAGAGGCTGGTGTGAAAGTCATCCCGGTGGTAGCCTCCACAGCACTTGCAAGAAGAATGGAACGCTGCGGTGCAGACGCAGTGGTGGCTGAAGGCTGTGAAGCCGGCGGCCATATTGGAGAGAATACAACAATGGTTCTTGTGCCTCAGATTGTTGACGCAGTGAAGATTCCGGTAATCGCAGCCGGCGGTATCGCGGATGGCCGCGGTATGGCCGCAGCCTTTATGCTGGGGGCTAAAGCGGTTCAGCTGGGAACAGTATTTGTTACAACAGAGGAATCACAGGTCCATGAGAATTATAAAAAAGCCATTATTAAGGCAAAAGATATCGATTCCCGTGTAACAGGAAGAACAACGGGACATCCTGTCAGAGCATTGAGAAATCAGATGACGAAGAAGTATCTGGAACTGGAAAAATCCGGAGCAGGATTTGAAGAACTGGAGCTTTTGACCCTCGGCGGTTTAAGAAAAGCTGTCGTGGACGGAGATGTGGTGAATGGCAGTGTCATGGCTGGTCAGAGTGCCGCCATGGTCAAAGAAGTGATGAACTGTCATGATCTGATCCGGAAACTGGTGAGAGAGACAGAAGAATGTTTTGGGAGAAAATATTATGAATAAAATAGCGTTTATTTACCCGGGACAGGGTGCCCAGAAAGCGGGAATGGGCAAAGATTTTTATGCATACAGCCCTCTGGCGGCGGAGATTTATGATAAAGCCTCAGAGATTTTAAATATAGATATGAAAGCATTGTGCTTTGAAGAGAATGATTTATTAGATCAGACAGAATATACACAGGCGGCCATGGTGACAACCTGTCTGGCCATGACGGCCGTTCTGGAAGAAGCAGGACTTAATCCGGATGTTACAGCCGGATTAAGCCTCGGCGAATATTGTGCCATTGCGTCGGCTGGCGGTATGACAACGGAAGATGCCATTCGTCTTGTACGCAAAAGGGGAATTCTCATGCAGAATACCGTACCAAAAGGTAAGGGAGCCATGGCGGCTGTCATTGGTGCAGAAACAGAGCTGATTGAAAAATGTCTGGCACCGATTGAGGATGTGAGCATTGCCAATTACAACTGCCCGGGACAGATTGTTATTACCGGCAAAAAATCGGCGGTGGAGCAGGCGGTGGAAGCATTAAAAGCAGCCGGTGTCAGAAGATGCGTCATGCTGAATGTCAGCGGACCGTTCCATTCACCGATGATGATTCCGGCCGGCGAAGCGCTGAATCAGGAGATGGCAGATATGCAGTGGTCAGAACTGAAAATCCCTTATGTGACCAATGTCACAGCGGAATATGTCACCGATATTCATGAAACAAGAGCTCTTCTGGCAAAACAGGTAGCTTCCTCTGTCAGATGGCAGGCCTCTATGGAGCGAATGATCGCCGATGGCGTGGATACATTTGCTGAAATCGGACCGGGAAAGACACTGGCAGGTTTTATGCGGAAAATTAACCGTAATGCAAAAGTTTACACAGTGAATACGGTGGAGGACGCACAGAAAGTTATTGAAGAACTTAGGCAATTAATCATTTGATGTGGGATAGAAACAGGAGAACGAAATGGGAAAATTTGATGGGAAGACAGCAGTTGTGACCGGTGCTTCCAGGGGTATCGGACGGGCCATTGCCAAAAAACTGGCAGCTTGCGGTGCGACAGTAATTATTAATTACAATGGTTCAGAAAGCAAGGCTGCGGCTGTACAGCAGGAGATCATAGATGAAGGCGGCAGGGCGGATATTTTTCAGTGCAATGTCAGTGATTTTGCAGCCTGTGAAGCTTTTTTCAAGGCTGTGACAGAAAAATACGGCCGGATTGATTTTCTGATCAATAATGCAGGCATCACGAAGGACGGACTGTTGATGGCCATGAAGGAAGAAGATTTTGACAGTGTCATCGATGTGAATCTGAAAGGCACTTTTCACTGTATCCGGTTTGCAGCCAGACAGATGATGCGTCAGCGCTATGGACGGATTGTCAATATGGCTTCTGTCGTGGGTGTGGCCGGCAATGCAGGACAGGCCAATTATTCAGCTTCCAAGGCAGGTATCATTGGCCTGACAAAATCCGCAGCCAAAGAACTGGCTTCCAGAGGCATTACGGTGAATGCTATTGCTCCGGGAATGATTGAAACGGATATGACGGCAGATCTGGCAGATAAAGTGAAGGATGAGATGATGAAGCAGATTCCGCTGAAGCGCTTCGGACAGGCAGAGGATGTGGCCAATGCGGCAGCCTTTCTGGTGTCGGATGAAGCGGCTTACATAACGGGACAGGTGCTGCACGTGGACGGCGGCATGGTCATGTAGGCGGATTGCTTATATAGGTGATATGGATAGATTTCAGAATGGAGAAAATGATGGAAAAGCGCAGAGTAGTGATTACAGGTATGGGTGCAGTGACACCTATCGGCAATAACGTAGAGACTTTCTGGAAGAATGTCAAGGAAGGCAAAAACGGCATCGGATCAATTACCAAATTCGATACCACAGATTATAAAGTAAAAATTGCAGCAGAGGTCAAGGATTTTTCAGCGAAGGAGCTGATGGATTTCAAGGCAGCGAAGCGTATGGAGACCTTTTCACAGTATGCGGTGGCAGCAGCAAAGGAAGCCTGTGCGGATGCCGGCTTTAATATTGAGGAAGAAGATCCTTATCGCTGCGGCGTGATCATCGGTTCCGGTGTGGGCAGCCTGCAGCAGGTTGAAAAAGCCTGCCAGACCATTGAGACAAAGGGCCCGGGCAGAGTGAATCTGCTGCTTGTACCGATGATGATCTCCAATATGGCGGCAGGCAATGTGTCAATCCAGCTTGGTTTAAAAGGCAAGTGTACTAATGTGGTGACAGCCTGTGCCACAGGAACAAACTGTATCGGTGATGCTCTTCGCGCTATCCAGTATGGGGATGCGGAGGTAATGTTTGCCGGCGGTACAGAGAGCTGCATCTGCCCGACAGCGGTTGCAGGTTTTACAGCACTGACAGCTTTAACCACAGTCCAGGATCCGGATCACGCATCTATTCCTTTTGACAAGGAAAGGGGCGGTTTTGTTCTTGGTGAAGGTGCCGGTGTAGTGGTACTGGAAGAGTTAGAGCATGCCAAAGCAAGAGGTGCACATATTTATGCAGAGCTGGTGGGCTATGGTGCTACAGGCGATGCTTATCATATCACATCCCCTGCAGAGGACGGCAGCGGTGCCGCCAAAGCTATGGAACTGGCCATGGAAGAGGCAGGCATTGCTCCATCTGAAGTACAGTATATCAATGCCCATGGTACAGGTACCCATCACAATGACCTTTTTGAGACAAAGGCAATTAAGAAAGCTTTTGGTGAGGATGCCAAAAATCTTGTCATCAATTCGACGAAATCCATGATCGGTCATCTTTTGGGTGCTGCCGGTGCGGTGGAAAGTATTGTTTCAGTGAAGGCTATTGAAGAGGGATTTATCCACCAGACTATCGGAACGAAAGAACTTGGCGAGGGTTGTGACTTAAACTATGCCATTGACGGACCTGTAGAGAAAGATATTCAGTATGCCATCAGCAATTCCCTCGGGTTTGGCGGACATAATGCGTCTCTTCTTTTCAAGAAGTATGAAGGCCAGGTGTAAAAATGGAATTAGATGAACTTTTAAAATTGATACGGGCCGTGTCAGATTCAGAACTGACAGGTTTTAAATATGAAGCAGAGGGTGTGTGTCTGAACCTGAAGAAGGAAAAAGAAGTAGTGACAGCGGTACAGACATTGCCGGCGGCCGGTGTCAGCCAGTCAGTGATGCCGATGCAGGCAGTTGCAGCATCAGCAATGTCAGAAGCTTCAGCAGATTCAGAGGAGAAAGCAGCCGGAACAAAAGAGGCAGAGCAGAAAGGTTTTCTTGTGAAATCACCGTTGGTAGGCACATTTTATGCCGCACCTGCTGAGGATGCAGCCCCTTATGTAGCTGTGGGTGATACGGTGAAAAAAGGTCAGACAGTGGCTATTGTGGAAGCCATGAAGCTAATGAATGATATTGAGAGTGATTTTGACGGCACAGTGGCTGAAATTCTTGTGGAAAACGGCGAGATGGTAGAATATGGCCAGCCGCTGTTCAGAATTGCCTAGGTTGTATAGAATTGCCTGGGCTGTGCAGATAAGTGCTGAACTGATTTTGTAATATATAAGAAAGAAGTTAGATCAATGAAACATCTTGGAATTAATGAGATTAAAGAGATTCTTCCGCACAGACATCCTTTTTTGCTGGTGGATTATATCGAAGATTATGAACCCGGCGAATATGCTGTGGGCTATAAATGCGTGACATACAGAGAAGACTTTTTTGCAGGGCATTTTCCACAGGAACCGGTGATGCCCGGGGTATTAATCATCGAAGCCCTGGCTCAGGTGGGTGCAGTGGCTGTGCTGATGCAGGAAGAGAATAAAGGCAAGCTTGGCTATTTCGGCGGTATCAAAAACTGCCGTTTCAGAAGAAAAGTTGTGCCGGGAGATAAATTGAAACTGGAAGCAAGAATTATTCGTCAGAAAGGACCTGTTGTTGTGGGCGAGGCCATTGCCTCTGTGGACGGTGAAGTGGCTGTCAAGGCGGAGCTGACACTGGCAATCGGGGAATAAAGATGATCAGAAAAGTTTTAATTGCCAATCGCGGAGAAATTGCGGTGCGTATCATCCGGGCCTGCAGGGAAATGGGCATAGAAACGGTGGCTGTTTATTCAGAAGCAGACAGGGAAGCCCTTCATACACAGCTGGCGGATGAAGCCATCTGTATCGGGCCGG
>OLQO01001160.1_pt1 | contig 18387 bp, 18 predicted proteins | sample 1672281 | NCBI WGS metagenome assembly OLQO01 (sample SAMEA3136667, study PRJEB25190) | human gut metagenome | biome: human gut; feature: human-associated habitat; material: faeces | place: Austria | collected 2013
TGCATACAGTCTATTTCTTGTTTTTGGTGTCTTTAATGTTGATAAACAGACTTTTTATAATTATCAATTAGATACATACAATCGTGCTGTCACATCATACAGTACTATGTTGGGAATAACATTAGAAAAGAAACAATCCGCTGATTCCTTTGGAAACAAATTAGGCAATTCTGTTCGATTACAAGGTGGTGGGTTTGGATTAAAGGGTGCTGCAAAAGGAATCGCAAAAGCAGAAACTTTTAACTTTGGAATGAGTGCACTTGGAAAATTTGTCTCTCATCAGTTACAAATGTCTGATGAAGAAAAAGCACAAATTTTTTCTAAATTTAAAGAAGATGTATTTTTTAAAGAAGTTTATAATGACTATCTTTGCACATTCTTCTCAATGATTCAGTTTCTTGCTGACAACGGAATATTAAAACAAATATATACTAAAACTGGCAATGAATATAATACGATGATAAATAATTTGAAAAATCCTATGTTCCCGAAAGATAAAGTAGGACAGCTTCTTGCAGACATGATTTCCAAATATCCATTTGCTCAGGCTGAATATGAATTGCTTATAAATGTTTATGGAGAAAATGACGAAACCAGAGAAATTATCAATTACTTTAATTTTCCACTGAGTTAATGGAGGGATTGAATAAATTATGTCAAGACAAGAAGAATTGGAAAATCTTACAACTGCATATTATTTAGAGGATACACTCTTAATTCTTAATCGTGAGTTAAACGAACTTAACCGTAATATGCCAAGAGCACCTAAACAGCCTTTGAAACCAACAGAACCTATGGAAATGGAACCACAGAAAGTACAACTAATACAATATCCTCAAATTCAACCGCCACAGATAAAAACACCGTCAAATTGGAAAAAAGGACTTCCATTTTACATTATTGGCATAATAATTGGCGTAATAAATGATTCCTTTATATTACAACTTATAGGAAGTGTAATAACCATTTGTGGTATTGTATACTCACTTCGGTTGTTCTCTAAAGACCGTGCATGGGTTAAACAACAGAAGAAAGAGGCTGTTGAAAATATAAGAAATTCTGCTGATTATCAGAAAAAATGTAAAGAAATAGATTCTGAAAATAAAAAAAGGCAGTTGGCAGAATCCAATCGAGTACATGATGAATATCTGAAAATGTATGAACAATATGACAGCGAATGCAACGTCTATAATGATAAGTTGGAACAGTATAAAAAGGACTATGACCATTATCAGACCTATACCATGGCTACATATAATAGCAAAAAGGAAGAACTTAAGAATGTGATAACTCAAACCCATGAAACATTAGAGGAAGTATATAAGAAAAATATTATCCCTGCACAATATCGTGGGATTGGGTCAGTTGCATATTTAGCAACTTTTATGGGAACTTCTGATTATGACTTAAAATTTGCAATAGAAAGATATGATCAGGACGTATCGCATCGTTATCAACAACAGCAAGTTGATATTGCAAATCAACAGTTGAACGCTATGCGTACTCAAACTCAAATATTGAACGATGTTCTGCAAAATCAGCATTATGCCACTTATCTTAATGAACAGGTACTTGATATTCAAGAACATGGAAATAAACTTTTAAGAAGTATCAATAACTGGCAGAAAGCAGATATACTTATTAACGAGCATAGATATCAAAAAAGACAGCAGGCACTTAAAAAAGCAAAACAATAGTATATTCCCATAAAAGAAAACATCTCTTTTCCTTTATGGTTATTTCCATTCAAAAAATATCTGTAATCCAATGTGATTATGGATATTTTTTGCATATATCATAAAAGAAATTCAACCCACCGTTTCTTTTATGGTTTAGGTTGAACAGCAAATTATTACGAAATTATTAACGGATTTCAGAGGGGTTGAATGTAACATAGTATCATCTTACAATATAAATAATCAATCGACGTCGAAAGAAAAAACACAAAGGAGATGATTTCTATGAATGAGAACTTATTTTTGCTTTATAACCATTATGGAATAAAAGAAACTTTCACAGATTCGCAAATTATTTTCCATGCAGTTAATCGTTCTTATCGTGACTTTTGGCGACAGATACACTTTCATGGCAAGAATGTGTTTAATCAGGATACCAAAAACGAGTACAAATCGGAATCTTTTCTTTCTGAAAATCTGCCACGTTTGTTTGAATCAGAAACCCAACAGGATTTTGATAAAACACATTATGCTTTATGTAATACACTCATTCATATATACGCTGGAATATGCAAATGGTCATATGGTATTGCTCAAAGACTAATCAATCAGACACTTATTCATCTGATAGTAATTGAATCCAATCTCCAAACAGGATACTGGGATATAAATTCTGCAAGAAGATTTTTCCATGTACCAGTAGAAACATATACATTACAAATGGCTACTGCTTACAGAAGAGACACTTACAAACATGTATTACATTTGAAATGTGCACCGCTTGAAGATGTAACCAACCGCTATCATATGGGTTACTACAATATTGAAAAAGTATTACCTTTTGAAGAATGGGAGTTTCCAGAATATATAGAATATCAGACAACATTACGAAAGACTATAACAGAATCCTCCTATGCTGACCCTGTTGATTGGTGGTTTCAGGCATTTTGCGAGGTTGCCGGTACAAGATTTACACACATAAGGGAAAACCGCTGATTGGAGGAAATATGAAAATATGGTTAGATGATATACGCCCTGCACCTAATGGGTATGTCTGTTGTAAAAGCGTTAATGATGCAAAACGAGTAATCGAACATGCAAACGAACCCATTTCATTGATTGACTGTGACCATGATTTAGGCGATTTCGCATATGACGGTGGAGACGGAATAAAATTATTGGATTGGCTTGCTGAAACAGGTCGTTTTTATCCTGTTCGCATTCATACAATGAACCCTGTTGGAAGAGAAAATATGTTACGATTACTTGAGCGATACTGGAAATAGTGAAGAAATATATATTCAAAGAACTTTCGAGGAGTGATTGCAAATGATATACGGATACGCAAGATGTTCTACAAATGAGAATTTACAGGATATTGAACGACAAGTAAGAGAACTAAAACAACAAGGTGCTACTGATGAAACAATCTACAAAGAGTATGAAAGTGGAACGAAAACCAATCGTGCAGAATTAGATAAGCTCTTAAATATCGTACAATCAGGAGATACAATTATTGCCACTGAGGTCAGCCGATTTACAAGAAGTACTTTACAGTTATGCGAAATCATAGAATTTGTTAAAAAGAATCATATCAAACTGGTTCTTGGAACTTTTGAAGTAGACTGTAGCAAAGAACTTGACCCAATGACTGAGGGAATGTTAAAAATGATGGGTGTATTTGCGGAACTGGAACGTAACATGATAAGCCAACGTGTAAAAAGCGGAATGGAAAATGCAAAAGCAAAAGGAAAGGCAATCGGAAGACCCGTAACAACTACTGATAATATTCCATCTATTTTTTATCATTATTACCCTCAATACAAGAACAAGAAAATTAACAAATCTGAGTTAGCACGACTTTGTTCTCTTTCACTCCCAACGGTATATAAGTATTTGAAGATTATTGAAGAACAAGATTAACATTATAAATGGTGTCGCACCTAGTTAATTCCACGAAAGAGAGGTTATTTTCATGCAGGTAAGTATTTATTCCAGACAGGCAATTGAAACGCTTATCAAAGGGGATTTCCCTAAAAATTCAGCAGTTATCAGTTTTCTTGACCCACCCGATAATTATCACAATAAAAACTCTGCCCCTGTTGATTATAAAAATAAGACAGAGCGGATTTTTTACGTTGCCGTACATGATATAGATTTATCCGTTCTGCCTAAATTCAACTTGAGCTATGAAACCTATTTTCCTGAAGCTGACCAGTTAGCAGAATTTATCTTCAAAGCTAAAAATGACGGACTGGATATTATCTGTCAATGCGAATATGGGGAAAGCAGAAGTTCTGGCTGTGCTGCTGCCATTCTTGAATATTTCTACAAAACAGGAATTTCTGTTTTCGCAGACTACAGATATTATCCAAATCAGGTTATCTATCACAAAGTCTTTGATGCTTTATCCAACTATCAAACAAAAATGAATGCCCCGAAAAACTAACATGTCCCACATTCTCTCAACTGAATGACTAATTCATTAAGAAATATACTTCTGCAACCCTGAGTGACCATATACGAAGTGACCATTCGGTGTAAACCCGGTTCAGCGTAAAAGACATGATTGCCAGTACATTTGCCCGGATCGTATTTTCCGGCCAGGTTGCATAGATTTCACTGGAAGCAACATTTTTGATATAATCTTTATATTTTACATAATAATTCTGTGCGGTAGAATCGCGTGGTGAGCCATTGTGAACAACAATGTATTCCGGCACGACAACTCTGCTTAGCACAATCTCACCGGTTTCGTTTACCGGCTTGATCTCGTTTTCCGGGATTTTCGGCGGATACACACCGTACAGAGTATGTGCAGGAATCACAAAGATTTCCGGGGTCTGGTCTTCCGTGACAAGTGGACGCAGACGAATCTTCTGAATTGCCGTCACACCGGCCAGTATTTCCGTTCCTGCGATGTTGACCGGCTCGAATCCCGGAGCGTTTACTTCCAGGGTATATTCCGCATATGGCTGTTCTTCATTTGTTACATCCAGGCTATACTCCACAGGCGGTGCGTCAAGCTCAATGGTTTCACTTTGTCCGGAGCTATCGGTTGTCAGTTCTTCCAGTGTGTTTTCAGGAATACCTGTATAGGAAATACGGATTGACGCATCTGGAACAGGAAAAGAATCAATAGACGAAGTAATCTGTATCTGCAAATTTCCCCGATCAGAAGTCTGCATGGCTTTCAAAAATCTCATATCTGATATCCTCAAGGCTTTTTATACTGTCAGAAACATTATATGTAAAAAATGTCCGTGTTGTGCAAAAATGAAGGGTATGTTATGATGAAACATACAGATGAGTATTTGGAGGAATTAAATAGATTATGCGAAAAAAGATGCATCAAACAGGGAAATTTTTTTCGTTCATTCTTTTGGGACTTGGCTGTCTCTGTCTTATATCCGGAGGAATCCTGATCGGCAGACAAATGTCAGCCACTCCGAAAGCAGAGAGTTCCGCGCCAGAAGAAGTTCCTTATGAACAGGAAAAAATTACGGATGCAGAGGTTACCGGAGAATTCTACTATGAACAGCTTTCTAATGAAGAGCAAACGGTTTACCGGGAAATTCTTCAGGGTATCCAGGAAAATAAAAAAGAAATTTATCTGCATTGCAGCAACGCGAATACTGCAAATGAAGTATTTCAGAATGTGTTAAATGACAGACCGGAAATTTTCTGGTGTGATGGAAATGCAACTTCCACAGAATATTCTCAGTCTGAAGGACAGAGCCGATATGTAGTAATAGAACCCAATTATCTTTATGAGGGAGAAGAAAAAGAACAACGGTATCAGGAGATTGAATCGGCAAGAGCCACCTGTCTTTCTGGCATTTCAGACCTTTCAGATGAATACGAAAAGATAAAATACATTTACACCTATCTCATAAATAACGTAGATTATGATCTTGATGCACCGGATAACCAGAATATTTACAGTGCTCTTGTCGGAAAAAGATCGGTTTGTGCCGGCTATGCAAAAAGCTGCCAGTATCTGCTGCAACAACTGGGTATTTACTGTATCTATGTAACCGGACAGACTACAGATCCAAATGGAGGCGTCGCAGACCATGCATGGAATATTGTTCAGTGCAATGGTCAGTATTATTATGTAGATACAACCTGGGGAGATCCGATTTTTCTCGGCGAAGATAATGGCTATCAGATACCGAACCTGATTGCTTACGATTATCTCTGCTGCAGTGAAAAAGAGCTAGAAAAAACACATATGATCAGCACGGACTATGTATATCCGTCATGTCAGTCTGAAAATCTGAACTATTATCAGCTGAACGGCATGTATTATGATACCTATGAGCCTGGTATGTTGCGAGAAGTGATCGACAGATCGATTGAGAGCCAGGAGGCTTATACGATATTTAAAATGTCAGATGATGCAGTCTATCAGGAGGTCGTGGATGAAATGCACGAAACCCTCATGGAAGAAGGTGCAGGATACCTGGGTGAGCTATATGGACTTTGGCAGGTTTCTTATTCATACAGTGAAGAAGCATCCCTTAACAAATTTATTATTTACTGGTTTTATGAATAAAAAGATAGTGGGCAGAACAATTTGCCCACTATCTTTTTATCTACAACGTCGTTTCCAGATTGTTTCCCGAAATGTATGCCGCAAGCTTTTCACCAAGCAGTTTATATTTTTCGCCTTCTAACAGTGGATCTTCCCTCAGGATTTCCCCCGATGCTTCTCCTGCTTTTTTCAGAAGCTCCGAATCCTGGAACACATCTCCGATCCGGAAATCCATTAATCCGCTTTGCCGGATTCCAAAAAGATCTCCTGGTCCCCGAAGCTTCAGATCTTCATTCGCAATAAAAAATCCATCATTGGATTTGTTCAGGATCTCAAGTCGTTTTTTTGTCTCTTTCGTCTTCGAACCACTCATAAAAATACAATAGGACTGGTGTCTGCCACGTCCTACGCGCCCGCGGAGCTGATGAAGCTGTGCCAGTCCAAAACGCTCAGCATTCTCCACCATGATCACCGTAGCATTCGGCACATTGATACCAACCTCGATAACTGTTGTCGACACCAGGACCTGGATCTCATTCTTTGCAAATGCTCCCATGATCTCGTCTTTTTCTGCCTGTTTCATCCGCCCATGAAGCGCAGCGATCCGGATCTTGTCACCCATCTCACTTTGCAGAAGCTGCGCATAGTCAAGAACATTCTCTGCATCCATTGCCTCGCTCTCTTCTACCATCGGACAAATCACATAGCACTGTCTTCCTTCGGCGACCTGCTTCTGCATAAAGCGGTAAGCAGTCGGTCGGTAACTGGTATCCACCACACAGTTCTTGATTGGCAGACGGTTTGCCGGGAGTTCATCAATCACCGAAATATCCAGATCTCCATATAAAATGATTGCCAGTGTTCGAGGAATCGGTGTCGCACTCATTACAAGAATATGAGGAATTTGTCCTTTCCCGGCAAGTGCCTCTCTCTGACGGACACCAAATCGGTGCTGTTCATCGGTAACAACAAGTGCCAGATTCTGGTATTCTACCTTCTCCTGGATCAGTGCATGGGTTCCCAGAACAATCTGCACTTCTCCCGCAGCAATCCTCTGATAAGCTTCCCTTTTTTCCTTTGCTGTCATCGACCCGGTCAAGAGCTCGGTTTTCACCGGAATCTGATACTTTTCCAGCATCTCTATGATTGATTCGTAATGCTGCTTGGCCAGAACTTCTGTCGGAGCCATCATTGCGCCCTGATAACCGTTCAGTGCCGCCAGAAGAAGAGCCAGAAGCGCTACTATTGTCTTACCAGAGCCAACATCCCCCTGGATCAGGCGTGACATCACTAGCTTTCCGCACATCTCCTCCTGGATCTGTTCCCAGACTCTCTTCTGTGCTCCGGTCAGTTCATATGGCAGATTTGCAAGAAAGCGGTCGATTTCCGACCGCCTTTTTATCACAAATCCGTTTTCGGCACGCTCATTTCGCTCCCTCGTCCTGCGAAGAGCAAGCACGAAAACTAAAAATTCTTCAAATACAAGTCTCTCTCTTGCATGGTAGAATTCTGCCTTATCCAGTGGAAAATGTATCCCGCGGATCGCATAGTTATACTCAGCCAGATGATATCGAAGGCGCAGATCTTTCGGTAGATCATCAGAGACGAGATCCAGATATTCCATCGCACCTTTAACCGCTTTTGCTACCGCATTGTTCGTCATACCGGCAGTTAACGGATAAATTGGCTGAAGAGTTCCACACTTTTTATCGTAACTATCCGGTGGTGAAAATAACTCTGGATGCTCCATAATCAGCTGATCCTTTTTTGAAACTACCCGTCCTCTTATGATAACCGGCATTCCCTGCTTCAATGTATTACGCAGAAACGGCATACGAAACCAGATCACCTTCAAAGTACCAGTCAGATCTTTTACGTATGCTGTCGTAATCTGCATACGCTTTCCTCCTCCAACCTGTACTCTTCCGTATATCACACCTTTTACCGTGCTGATCTTTCCTTCTTCCAGCTCTCCTACGCTTACCGGCTCTTCATATACATCATATCCTCTGGGATAATAACGGAGCAGATCGCCGATGGTAAAAATTCCCATCTTGTGAAACAGTTCCTCGGTTTTTGCCCCGATTCCTTTCAGGTTACGGATTTCTGACTGCTCATTCATAAGCCTATTCTACCGCCAACACATAGTAATAAATCGGCTGTCCGCCCATGTGTGCATCTACGTCCATATCCGGATATAATTCTTCAATCTCTGCTGTCAGCTTTTCTGCTTCTTCTTCGGAAACTTCTTCTCCATAATAGAGACTGATCAGTTCAGAATCATCATTTACCAGCTGTGCCAGCATGTCCTTTGTAGTACCATCGACAGACTTGCCAACTGCAAGGATACCTGCATCACCAATTCCCATGATATCACCTTCATGGATTTCTTTATCATCGATGTGGGTATCACGGACAGCATAAGTCACCTGACCTGTCTTTACACATTTGATTGCTTCCAGCATCGTCTCTTCATTTGTATCCACATCTTCTTCTGCATTGTAATTCAGAACTGCTGTGATTCCCTGCGGAACGGTCTTTGTCGGAATTACGATAATATCCTTGTCTTCTGTCAGATCACGCGCCTGATTTGCAGCCATTACGATATTCTTATTATTCGGAAGAATGTAAATATAGTCTGCATTTACATGATCGATCGCTGTCAGCATATCCTCCGTACTCGGGTTCATGGTCTGACCACCCTCGATAATGTAGTCCACGCCAAGTTCTTTGAAGATTTCATTTAATCCTTCTCCGATCGAAACAGCAATAAATCCGACCTTTTTACGTGGCTCTTTGGCTTTTTCTTTCTCTTTCTGGGCTGCTGCAAGCTTTTCTGCATCTTTGATCAGCTTTTCCTGATGCTCTTCACGCATATTATCAATCTTCATACGGGATAACTGTCCATAAGTAAGTGCTTTCTGGATTGCAAGTCCCGGATCGTTCGTATGAACATGTATCTTAACAACGTCTTCATCTGCTACACATACGATAGAATCACCAATGGATTCCAGATAAGCCTTAAATTCTATTTCATCCTTTTCTGTAAATTCTTTGTCCAGGAGAATAATAAATTCGGTACAGTATCCAAATTTGATATCCACTGTACCCTCAGTTTCAACCTTTGTTGCATTAACAGCCTGAGGAGTTGGTGCAAGTGCGCTGTAGTCAATCTCTTTACCGAGGAATGCATCATATGCCCCGCGCAGTACTTCCAGAAGTCCCTGTCCGCCGGAATCTACAACACCTGCCTCTTTTAATACAGGAAGCATATCCGGAGTCTTTGCCAGAACAGTCTCTGCCTCTTCAATCAGCTTCGGGAGAAATTCTTCCAGATCATCTGTCTCCTCTGCAAGTGTCTGAGCCTTTTCAGCCACCCCTTTTGCAACGGTAAGAATCGTACCTTCTTTCGGCTTCATAACAGCCTTATATGCTGTCTCTTTTGCACGTACTGCTGCTCTTGCAAGTGCAGGTACATCAATTTCGCTTTCCGTCTTGATGGATTTTGTGAATCCGCGGAGCAGCTGGGATAAAATAACACCGGAGTTACCTCTTGCACCACGGAGAGAACCGGATGAAATTGCCTTCGCAAGAGAAGCCATATCCATGCCTTCCAGTGCAGTTACTTCTTTCGCTGCCGCCATAATTGTCATAGACATATTGGTTCCTGTATCACCATCCGGTACAGGGAACACGTTCAGTTCATTGATATATTCCTTTTTTGCTTCTATATTCTGTGCGCCTGCAAGAAACATCTTCGCAAGCAGTTCTACATCGATACTCTTTGTTGCCACAACAAGTTCCTCCTTAATTAATCGATCACGCGGACGCCTTCGATATAGATGTTGATCTTATCGACGCTCATACCTGTAAATTCTTCAACTTTATACTTCACGTTGCTGATCAGATTGTCTGTTACTGCTGAAATACTTACTCCGTAAGCTACGACCACATGAAAATTAAGTGTAATCTTATTCTCATCAGAGATTCCGACCTGGATTCCCTTTGTAAGGCTTTCTTTTTTCAAAAGTTTTACCAGACCATCTTTCATGCTGACAGCTGCCATACCGACAATTCCAAAACATTCAACTGCTACAGATCCTGCATATTTTGCGATCACTTCCGGATCGATCGTGATGATTCCTAAATCAGTACTCATACTTCCCTTCATATGCCATCCTCCAATTCTCAAAATTCATATCAATAAATCTATTTTTAAACGTTGAAAATATTATACTCTATTTCCAATGCTTTTACAACCAATGCAGCCCGATAATCAGGCATGCTGACACCTGCCTGATTATACGGCAGCTCACTTAACAGTTCACTGTCGTACATTCGCCAAATACAGATCTAATCAGATTTTTGTGCGAGCACAAATCTGGATAACTCCGTATTTGACTCATCGTATACGCAAAAAACCGAAGCTTAAAAGCTTCGGTTCTCATCATTCCGCTCAGATTAAGCTCTTTCAACGCGTCCGGATTTCAGGCAGCTTGTACATACGTACATTTTCTGTGTTCCGCCGTTTTCCGTTTTAACTCTAACGGATTTTACGTTAGATTTCCACATCTTAGATGATCTTCTATGAGAGTGACTTACGTTATTTCCGAAATGAGCACCCTTTTCACAAATAGCACATTTAGCCATGATTGCACCTCCTAACGATCTGAAATGTCCGCTTACAAATCTTGCAGACTCACAACAATAGTTATTTTAACAGAAACTTTTAACAATTGCAAGTGTTATTTTCACTTTTATGCATTTTTTGTTTCTTCATTGTGTCCATAATAGCCCTCATACTTCTGTGAGCCATAATATTTGTTATAATATCCCTTCTGGTTCTTACGCTCTACCTTGTTAAGGACAACGCCAAGAACGGACACTCCCGAATTTTCCAGCTGGTCTTTTACATTCTGCACCAGACGGTATTTGGTCTTACCTGCTTCGACAACAATGATCGCACCATCACTCTGACCTCCGATGATTGCCGCATCAATAACAAGACCAAGCGGCGGACAGTCAATGATAATATAATCATAGACATTCTTCATGGACTCCAGCATACCGGTAAAACGTTTGGATTCCAGAAGCTCTGTCGGATTCGGAGCCTCCGGTCCGGAAAGAAGAATATGAAATTTCGGAATATTTGTCGCCATAATCACATCTGCAAGCACACACTGTCCAGAGAGAAAGTGTGACAGTCCTTTATCTGCACCGGTAATCTGAAGTCTCGATGCCATAACAGATTTCCGGATATCCGCATCAACAAGGATCACAGATTTGCCCATGTCTGCAATTGATTCTGCCAGTGCAACAGAAACAGAGCTTTTCCCCTCTCTCGGCACACAGCTTGTTACAAGAATGACTCTTTTATCATCTCCGCAAAACTGCAGATTGGTACGCAATGTCCGGATTGATTCACGCACCCCGTAGCCTTTCTTTTCAATCGATAAATTAACCTTTTTCACCAAAACACCTGCTTTCTTCCCCACGCGGGGCTATCTGAATCTCTTTATCTGCTCTTCCATATCCGTCTTGGATTATCTATAAAAATCTCTTCCGCATAATCCTGTCCCATCTTTTTTCTGACGTAAGTGGCACACTTCCCGAGGTTCATCTTCCGCCCCTCCAGATTGTGTGCATCTGATCCTATAAAATCCACAAGATCATCTTTCATCAGACCGGCACAGAACTTTTTAATCGTATGTCCTTCATATCCCAATACAGAATCTGCATTTATCTGGATCTGTGCTCCAAGTTTTTTCAGTTCCTGGATTCTCTCCGGTTCCTGACAGCAAAAATACCTTTCAACATGTGCAACGATCGGTCGATATCCCTTGGTGATCAGCTCATAAATGTAATTACGGACCGTGACAAAACTGTCATTGGTTGAAAACTCTGCCAAAACATATCTGCTTCCAAGCATCGTCGGCCGAAGCTTCTTATCAAGATGCCGGATCATCTGCTCATTCCGGTAATACTCGCAGCCAAGCCTCAGTCCAATTCCAACTTCTTCAGCATAATCGCGAAGTTCATGGTATACCCGGATCACCTTTTTCATGGAAGGCTCAAACATCTCCGGTCTGTAATGTGGAGTCGCAATGATATAACGTACTCCCTGCTCATAGGCATCCCGTATCATTGCTCTGGAAGTCTCCATATCCGGTGCTCCATCATCCACTCCCGGAAGAATATGACAATGAATATCTACCAACATCAAAACGTATCTCTCCTGTCAAAAAGAAAACGCCCCTCACGGTGACTACTGCCACAAAGAAGCGCTTTCAACATAAGTTTTAAAATTATCTAACAGCTTTCTTTTTAAGACCAAATGCTGCTGCTACTGCTGCCAGTCCAAGTACTGCAACTGCTGATACAGCTGTTGCGCTTGTAGCCGGTGAAGTAGCTGTTCCTGTAGCGGATGTAAGAGTTGTCTTGTCAACAACAAATGCAACCGGTGACAGTGAACTAAATGTACCTGTTACTGTTCCATCTGCAACAGTTGTATCAATCTTCTCCCAAGCTGATCCATTGTAATGCAGGATCTGAACTTTAGAAGAAGCTGTTACGCCTTTCATTGCGAATGTGATCTTAAGTGGGAATTTAGCTCCTTCCGGCGCTGTAACTTCCTTAACATCAGCAACTGTCATATTCGCATTAAAATCGCTTCCAATTACTTCTTTCAATTTTGCTTCAGTCTTAATGTCTGCAACTGCCTGTGTGTATTCTGTCGGGATCTCAGATGTGATAGAAACATTCACAGCATTACCATCTGTATCTGTTGCGCTGCTTACAGCTGTAACAACTGTAGAAGCTGCCGGGCTTGGTGCTGCAAATGCTGTCATTCCGATGCAAGATACCATAGCTGCAATAAGACCAACTGTCTTTAAGATTCTTGACTTCATTTTCTTTGACCTCCTCACATAGTTTATTTGATATTCGCTATATCAAATAAACTATGCTACAATTACATTATTTTGTAAAACATTTTTAATATTATTTTTTTTAATTCTTTATTGTCTACCAGATACTGCGCATGTCCGTCTTTCTCAATAATCTCACCTGGAACTTTCACGGTGTCCTCTGCAATCTTATAATCTGTCAGCTCTTCCATCTCATCCGCCGTCATATTGGTTGTCATATAATCTCCCAGCTTCTGGTACAGAGAAAGATACTCTGTTTTGCTTTGAATACTCTGCATCTTCTCGATCAGAGCATCCATAAACTGTGACTGACGTTCCATGCGCTGATTGTTACTGTCAAGGACTTCAATATCTCTTTTACGGACATATTTTTCAGCAAGTTCCCCATTAAGAGTAACTTCTGCACCTTTTTCAAATGCAGGATCAACAGCTGTATAATCTTCTGGCACGGTAAGAGTAATTCCTCCAACCGCATCGGTTGCTGCAACCAGCCCCTCCAGCGTCAGTGAAAAATAAGAATCCACATTCACGCCATACATCAGTTCTGATACCTTCTCAGATGTCAGACGGCAGCTCTCTTCTGCCCCGTCCCCATATGCGTACTGAAGTGCGATCTGCCCATTTTCCGTCATCAGCCTGTTACCTGTCACATCATAAATATCGATTCCCACCATAGAATCTCTGGAGATCTGAATGATCTGCGCGGTCTTCTCTTCTTTATTCAGGACCAGAAGATTCAGGCTGTCGCTCTGTCCGTTTTCTCCCGGGTTATTACCAAGATTTGCTTTTTCTTCCTTGTCAACACCCATGAACAGAACGGTCTTGATATCCGGGTTGAGTTTGTATTTCTTTCCGTCTTCTTCGATGATTCCGGACTGTGATTCCGTTTCGTCTGCACCCGCTTCTGCCGATGCCTCCTGTTTTTTCTGCGTACCGCTTTTCCCTTTTGTAACCGTATAAACGACACCTGCCAACAGCCCTGCGCAGATAACTGCAAGTATCACGATTACCAGATTTCTATTCTTCATTTGTCAGAACCGCCTCCACAAGAAGTCTATGGTTTGATTCTCCCGTCACACAGGTACTGAGCGACAGGATCCGGTCTTCTGTTCCTACGCTTTCGATATCACTGTAACGGTTTCTCAGGTCTCTGGAATCCTGAAGCGAATCCAGGAAAGCCTGTCTCTGGTCATCCATTACATAATTGAAAGAGTTGATCAGATGACGGTCATCATAAATAACTGCCGCAAAAATCCGGTAAGTCAGAACATGATCTGGTGTATAAATGATCACATTTGGATATTTTTCAATATATCCTTCTTCCAGATAACGATCCAATGTATGAAACATGGTATCTACACCCTCACCCATCTGATGTCCGTAAATAACCGTATTGAAATCTGTAAAATTCTTACTGTTGCATGCCTGTGTAAAAATAGCACCATCCGCCGCTTCTACCCGTTCCCAGGTATGAGATAGATAATAATTATCATCCTCATTATTCTGGCAAACCGGATAATCAACGGTTGTTCCATCAATCTTAATCCATGCGTAAATGTCCGGATTTTTTTCCTGAAGAGCAGTAAAATCAACCGGTATCTCCGGCTTTGTCTGCTCTGCGTCATCACTATTTGTTTTTGACGGTTTCACATTTTCCGTTGCCAGCTTTTTTGCATCATCATACGACTGCTTCGTCTTTGCCGCCGTGGCGTAATACCAAATCAGATAACCTGCACAGCAGACTGCTATCACAAGCAACACCGCAACAATAATCTTTCTTGTCCTGTCTTTCAAATCTATTTCCTCTTTTCTATCGGAATCGCTGCAAGCATATGAAGTCCAAGATATTTTTTTACATCATCTTCATTCTGGATCGTATCATTCAGCAAATATCTGAGTACAATGATTGCTGCTGCCGCAAAAGCAAACACAAGAGCCACGACACTTGCATTCTTCTTTGTGTTTGGCGAAGATGGGGATTTCGGAACAACCGCCTCTTCCACGATCTTCGGTTTGTCGCTGGACATAACGTAAGCTACACGCTCTGCTGTAACATTTGCAAGCTCATTTGCAATCTTCTTTGCTTCAACAGGGTCAGTATCTGTCACTGTAAAGCGCAGGATTCGTGTATCTGACTGATTCGTTGCCTGTACCATCGAAGCAAGCTGTTCATATGAATAGTCCAGTTTCAGATTTTTATTGACCTCTTCAATAACCGGACGGCTTTTTGCAAGGATTCCAAAATCCGAAGTCAGCTGTGAACCCATCTGGATATCCGCAAGGGATGTCACGCTTGTTGTCTTTGTTAAAATGTAAATCATCGATGAAGCTGAGTACTGCGGTGTCACCAGAATCTTTGTTCCGGCAAACCCAATCACTCCGCCTACGATAAAGCACAGAATAATCACCCATAATTTATTCAGCAATAAATGAAAGATCTCGCCAAGATCAATCTCGATCTCGTCATCTCTCTGTGCCTCTAACTGTTTTAATTCATTCATATTTTTCTTTCCTCTTCTGTTTTTTACTTCCAGGATCCGTTTAATTCCACAATTTTTCCGGATAAACGCCATCCTCTGTCATCTTCTTGAATCCGGCCTGTGCAAGTTCTGTATCTTCTTTATAAGTAATACCGATCCATTTATCGTGTGTTTCCAGAACCTTTACATCCACATTTCCTTCTTTTAAAAGATCTCCTACAATATTTGGAAGAAGATATTCTTTTTTCAAAGGATCTCCTGCTTCATCTTTTAAAAATTCTGCGAATCTCTCATCCAGAACCTGAATGAAATCCGGATAACCAGCCCACATATTCATGGATACATTAGAATCTGGTGTGATCCATTTTTGAACCGCTTCGCTGTCGCAGTGTACCCCGTCAGCCTGGATACTGATTCCAGTCGTCTCATGGATCTGTTCAAGCATTCCATTTTCATCTACCACACATACGCCGCGGGTAACTGTTCCATTTTCACTAACCGTATTCTTCAGAATAAAACCAGCCATTCCCATCTGCATCTTATCTGCTGTCTCTGCGTGCGCAATCAAGTAATCATGGAGAAGCTTAAACGCTTCCTTTCCATAATAATCATCTGCATTGATGATCACAAACGGTTCTTTTACTACATCTTTACAACACAGGACTGCCTGACCGGTTCCCCAAGGTTTGGTACGTCCCTCCGGAACTTCAAAACCAGCTGGAATATCTGCAAGATCCTGATATACATATTCCACCTCGATCTGATCTCCGATACGATTCCCGATTACAGAACGGAATTCTTCTTCAATATCTTTTCTGATAATAAATACAACCTTGTCAAAACCAGCTTCTTTTGCATCATAAATAGAGTAATCCATAATGATCTCCCCATTCGGAGACATCTTGGCGAGCTGCTTGATTCCTGTTCCAAATCTTGAACCGATTCCTGCTGCCATAATAATCAGAGTAGTCTTCATAATAAATTCTCCCTCACTAAAAAATGTCAATCTACATTATATACACTGTTTTTCTCCGTCAAAACATTACATTTTAAACGCTTTATTCAAAAATCTTACATAAAAACAGCTATTCGTAATTATACTTCAATTTTTCCACAATGTCTACCACCTATTACGAAATTAAGGAACTCCCCCTCTTCCTATCCATAACATTTTGATATGAATATAATTCATTATTGCTATTTTACGTTATCTTTTACTCATGATATGATGAACTCAGTTAAAAAAATAACAAAAATGAACTAGAGAAAGAGAGAGGTACAAAAATGGAAGACAATAAATTATGTCTTGAAAAGCAGCCATTATCTGATGAACTGCTCAACAAAATGAATGCCTACTGGCGTGCTGCCAACTACCTGTCAGCCGGTCAGTTATACCTTCTTGATAATCCGCTTCTGAAAAAGCCATTGACCATGGATCAGATCAAGAAAAAAATCGTCGGACACTGGGGAACCGTACCTGGACAAAACTTCATCTATGTACACTGCAACCGTGTCATCAAACGTTATGATCTGGATATGATTCTTCTTTCCGGTCCGGGACATGGCGGAAACTTCCTGATCGCCAACACTTATCTGGAAGGTTCTTATAGTGAAGTTTATCCGAACATCAGCCAGAATGAGGAAGGCATGAAGAAAATGTTCAAGCAGTTCTCATTCCCATGCGGAGTTCCGAGTCACTGTGCTCCAGAAACACCAGGTTCTATCAATGAGGGTGGAGAACTTGGATATTCAATTGCTCACGGCTTTGGTGCTGTTCTGGACAACCCGGATCTTATCGCTACAGTTGTTGTCGGTGACGGTGAAGCTGAAACAGGGCCGCTTGCTACTTCATGGCAGTCCAACAAATTCCTGAACCCGATCACAGACGGTGCTGTTCTTCCAATCCTTCATCTGAACGGATACAAGATCAGTAACCCGACCATTTTCTCACGTATTTCTCATGAGGAAGTAGAAAACTTCTTCAAGGGCTGCGGATGGAAACCTTACTTCGTAGAAGGTGATGATCCGATGACTATGCACAGAAAAATGGCTGAGACTATGGATGCCTGCATCGAAGAAATCAAAGCAATCCAGAAAAATGCCCGTGAAAACAATGATCCTACCCGTCCGTTCTGGCCAATGATCGTTCTTCGTACTCCAAAGGGATGGACAGGGCCAAAGGTTGTTGACGGACTTCAGATTGAAGGATCTTTCCGTGCACATCAGGTACCGCTTTCTATGGAATCACCAGAACATCTTGACCTTCTGAAAGAATGGTTGGAAAGCTACCATGCAGAAGAACTCTTCGATGAAAAAGGACGTCTGATTCCGGAACTTGCAGAACTTGCTCCAAAGGGAGATGCCCGTCTTGGTGCAAACCCGCATGCAAATGGCGGACTTCTTCTGAAAGACCTTCGTCTTCCGGATTTCCGCTCATACGGAATCGAAGTAGAACCTGGCAAGACAAAAGCACAGGATATGATCGAGCTTGGTGCTTATGTGCGTGACATCTTCACATTGAATAAAGAAAATAAAAACTTCCGTATTTTCGGACCGGATGAGACGATGTCAAACCGTCTTGGAAAAGTATTTGAGGCAACGAACCGTGACTGGAACGGTGAGGCTTATGATACGGATGAATTCCTTGCACATGACGGACGTGTCATGGACTCTATGTTGAGTGAGCATATGTGTGAGGGATGGTTAGAGGGATATCTTCTGACAGGACGTCATGGATTCTTTGCAAGTTATGAAGCATTTATCCGTGT
>OLQO01001162.1_pt1 | contig 18365 bp, 10 predicted proteins | sample 1672281 | NCBI WGS metagenome assembly OLQO01 (sample SAMEA3136667, study PRJEB25190) | human gut metagenome | biome: human gut; feature: human-associated habitat; material: faeces | place: Austria | collected 2013
TTGCCTGTACGGCTATATGGATACGGTCGGCCAGTTCGTATGCCGTGTGTAACATTTTATGGTATATTTCCACCTTATTGGGATCTTTCATCCCTTTTGAAGTATATTGCAGCATCAGGTCGTATGACGTTTGCAGGGCTTCTAGCTCATTCTTTAATTGCCAGTCGGAAGTATGGGTGGCATATCCTGTCATTTGGGATAATGCTTCTTTTAACCGATATTGGTCTAATAGTTTTATGATTTCTTCGCGCATATTTTAAAGTTCTATTTGTATGTCTTTTATAAACAAATGCGGGCAGATTTCGGTTCTTGGCTTATTTCAGCCAGGTTGCCCGTTTCCATATATATTCCATCGGGCCGTGAGAGTGGTGATTCATCCACCAGCGGCAGAAAGAGAATTGCAAGATGAAGAAAACTATTCCTGCCAGGCAGCTGGCTGTGATACCAAACTGATTGTGCAATGCAAATCCCCAGTTGTAGTATAACATGGAACCTACTATACTTTGAGTAATATAATTGGTAAGGCTCATCTTTCCGTATGGCGTTATTTTCATTAATCCGTCGTGTAAGTTTGTCTTGTAAAAAGCGAAGACGACACCGGATACCAGAATCAGCATAAATGCAAAATTGGAAAGCGAGGTGATGATTAGTGAAAGAGGGGTCAGAATGGATTTATTTGTGATAAAGTCCGGTAGCATATTGCCCAACCCATATAAAGGGAAAAATGCGACGAGTGAGCCTGCAAGTACCTTGTTCCATACCTTCAAGTGCTCTTTCAAAAAAAGTCCCTTGCGCCCTATCAGCATACCGAGCAGGAAAAGGGCGGCTGTTTGGAATACCCGTCCGTGATCCCAGGCCCAGGCAAGGCTTGCCAACTGTCCTTCCCATAAATTGACACGGATGGTTTCCAGAAAATTACCATTGCTTTGCACTGCAAAAGTTGCATTCCAGAAGCTGCGGGTGGGGATGGCCGGAGTAACAAATTCCGGATCGAGACAGGCACGTATTACATAATAAAGCGGCAATGGCTGGATCAATAGCAGACATGCCAATGCAAATATCCATTTGTCTTTCAGCCGGCAAGTCAGTGGCAGGATGAAACCTACTAAAGAATAAAGGACCAGCACTTCCGCTGTGAAAAAACTGGCATTGATATTACCTATCAGGAAAAGAAGAATTAACCGCCAACAAAAACGTAGACGGAAATCATTGCCCCGTAGGCGTTGGTTGTCATCTTGAATAAAAAAGCTAAAACCGAAAAGTAAAGCGAATATGGCGTATGCTTTTCCGCCGAACATGAAGAATAACCCGTTCCAAATGGCTTTGTCCGAGAAGTTCAGCCACGCACTTTGTCCGGCTGTATCGGGAAATGAGTAGAAATTAAAATGTTCGATAGAGTGCAGGATGATGATTCCCATCACTGCCAGTCCGCGTAGCACATCAGCTACATCTACACGTGCGTGTCCTTTCAATTTTGTGTTTATTGCTTTTGTTTCCATGGGGTTATATATTAGCGTACAAAAATAGGAAAATCTTGAATAGTTGGCAAAAAAAGGAGGAAGTAATCAGATATTTCTTTAATTTTGTCCCCATCTTAAAAAAAGATATGGATATTTCGGAATTGCAACGTATTTATGCCGGTCATCCTAACACTAAGGGACTGGCTGCGTTATTGGAAGATTCCTCAGTGAGGACTATTTTCCTGGGAGGATTACATGCTTCTGCGGCAGCTTTATTTGTTTCCTCCTTTCTTAGAGAGAATAAACAGACATTTGTATTTGTACTGGGTGACTTGGAGGAAGCGGGTTACTTTTATCATGACCTGACACAGGTGAACGGTGATGAGCATATTTTGTTCTTTCCATCCTCGTATCGTCGGGCTGTTAAATATGGGCAGAAAGATGCAGCCAATGAGATCTTGCGTACGGAAGTGCTGAGCCGTTTACAGAAAGGCGATCCGCTATGTGTGGTGACTTATCCCGAAGCGTTGGCGGAGAAAGTGGTATCACAAGAAGTACTGATGGACAAGACGTTAAAACTTGGTGTGGGTGAGCATGTGGACACAGAGTTTATCACGGAAGTGCTGGCCGGTTACGGATTCGAGCATGTGGATTATGTTTATGAACCGGGGCAATATGCTGTACGCGGTAGTATTATTGACGTCTTCTCTTTTGCTTCCGAGTATCCTTACCGTATTGACTTTTTTGGTGACGAGGTAGACAGCATCCGTACTTTTGAAGTGGAAAACCAGCTTTCGAAAGAGAAGAAACAGAGTATTGCCATCGTGCCCGAGCTGACGAATGCCGCCGACAAGAGCGGGGTGTCTTTCTTTGAATTCATTCCTCGGGAAACAGTTCTGGCAATGAAAGACTTTCTTTGGGTACGTGAAAGAATACAGGTAGTACGGGAGGAGGCACTCTCTCCTCAGGCGCTTGCCGCATACGAGGGAGAGAAGACGGAACTGATGAATTTGGAACTGAAGCTGATAGACGGGGCGGAATTTACAGTACGGGCTTTGGATTTCAAACGGATTGAATTTGGTAACAAACCTACAGGAACTCCACAGGCAACGTTGGCTTTCGATACGACGGTCCAGCCTATTTTTCATAAGAATTTTGATTTGGTAAGCACTTCATTCACTGATTATCAGAAACGAGGTTACACCTTATATATATGTACCGATAGTGAGAAGCAGGCAAAGCGTCTGAAAGATATCTTTGAGGAGCGTGGCGATCATATTACGTTCATTCCGGTCAACAAGACTTTACATGAGGGCTTTACAGATAATGTATTGAAAAGCTGCTTTTTTACAGACCATCAGATTTTTGATCGTTTCCATAAATACAATCTTCGTAGTGACAAGGCGCGTAGCGGTAAGGTGGCATTGACCTTAAAAGAGTTGAGCCAGTTTGAGCCGGGTGACTTTGTGGTACATATAGATCATGGTGTAGGCCGTTTTGGCGGATTGGTACGCATTCCGAATGGAAATACTACCCAGGAAGTGATTAAACTTATTTATCAGAATGAGGATGTGGTATTTGTTTCCATTCATTCCCTGCATAAAATATCCAAGTATAAAGGGAAGGAGGGAGAAACTCCCCGCCTGAACAAATTGGGGACCGGTGCGTGGGAAAAAATGAAAGAGCGTACCAAGAGCAAAATCAAAGATATAGCCCGTGACCTGATCAGACTGTATTCGCAACGTAAACAGGAAAAAGGATTCTCGTATAGTCCCGACAGTTTTATGCAACATGAATTAGAGGCGAGCTTTATTTATGAGGATACCCCCGACCAGTTGAAGGCGACTCAGGATGCCAAAGCCGATATGGAGAGCGACCGTCCTATGGACCGTCTGGTGTGTGGTGATGTGGGTTTCGGAAAGACTGAAGTGGCTATTCGTGCTGCTTTCAAGGCTGTGGCTGATAACAAACAGGTGGCTGTGCTGGTTCCCACTACGGTGCTGGCCTATCAGCACTTTCAGACTTTCAGCGAACGGTTGAAAGATTTTCCATGTAAGGTGGATTATTTGAGCCGTGCCCGCAGTGCGAAAGATGTTTCCAGAATAGTGAAGGAACTGGCGGATGGAAAAATAAATATTTTGGTCGGTACACATAAAATCATCGGTAAAAGTGTTAAGTTCAAAGATTTAGGATTGCTGATCATTGATGAGGAACAGAAGTTCGGAGTTAGTGTGAAAGAGAAGTTGCGTCAGATGAAAGTGAATGTGGATACACTTACTATGACCGCTACCCCCATCCCCCGTACTTTGCAGTTCTCGTTAATGGGCGCCCGTGATCTTTCTGTCATTCAGACTCCGCCTCCCAACCGTTATCCCATTCAGACAGAGGTGCATACCTTTAATGAAGATATCATAACGGAAGCGATCAATTTTGAAATGAGCCGTAACGGACAGGTGTTCTTTGTCAATAACCGCATACAGAATCTGGTAGAATTGGAAGCCATGATCAAGCGGAATATACCCGATTGCCGTGTCTGCATAGGTCATGGACAGATGGAGCCCGAAAAGCTGGAGAAGATTATTTTCGACTTTGTGAACTATGATTATGATGTGCTGCTGGCAACCACCATTATCGAGAGTGGCATTGATATACCGAATGCCAATACGATTATCATCAACCAGGCGCAGAATTTTGGATTGAGTGATTTGCACCAGATGCGTGGACGTGTGGGAAGAAGCAATAAAAAAGCATTCTGTTATTTGTTGGCGCCTCCATTGACTTCACTGACTCCCGAGGCAAAGCGCCGTCTTCAAGCCATTGAGAATTTCAGTGATTTGGGCAGCGGTATCCATATAGCCATGCAGGATTTGGATATCCGTGGAGCAGGAAATATGCTGGGGGCGGAGCAGAGTGGCTTCATTGCCGATTTGGGTTATGAAACTTATCAGAAGATACTGGCCGAAGCGGTGAAAGAGTTGAAAGAGGATGAGTTTGCCGATCTTTATGCAGAGGAGTTGCAGGCAGCGGGAGAAGAGAAAATCAGTGGCGAGAACTTTGTGGATGAATGTCAGGTGGAAAGTGATTTGGAATTGCTTTTCCCCAATGAGTATATCCCCAGCAGCAGCGAACGTATGTTGCTTTATCGTGAACTGGACGGATTGGAATTGGATAAGGACCTGCTCGCTTTCAAGGCACGGTTGGAGGACCGTTTCGGAAAGGTTCCTCCCGAAGGGCTGGAACTTCTGCGTATCGTACCTTTGCGCAGATTGGCTAAACGGTTGGGGGTGGAAAAAGTATTCTTGAAAGCCGGACGAATGACTTTGTTCTTTATCAGTAATCAGGAAAGTCCTTATTATCAAAGTGCGGCTTTTGGCAAGGTGATTGATTACATGAGCAAGAATCCGCGTTACTGCAATTTGCGTGAGCAGAACGGCAAGCGTAGTATGGTAGTCAAGAATGTGGAAACGGTAGAGACTGCGGTAGGTATTCTGCAGGAGATGGTGAGTTTGTGATAAAAGATGTCTGTATTGGCGGAAACCGACATTGCCGTAGAGTAAGCAGGATATGTTAACGTAAAATTGAATATTAACTAAATAAACAGCTGATTTTTAATTAATTGTTTAACGGAATTGAATTTGGGGTGTTTTATATTAAAAAATAATATAAGACACTTCTTTTTCTTTTAACTTATCTATATTTTTACTATCTTACTTCCAGTTTAAAAGCGGACACTGAGATTTTTACTCACATATTGTCTAATTTAAAAAACACTTGTTATGGAAGTGAAAAAAGCACGAAGAGCCGACCTTGAAAAGGGTAAGTCCCGTTGGCTGTTCATGGGTCTCATTGTGACGCTGTCGTTTATGTTTGTTTCGTTCGAATGGACTGAACGTAATGTAACTTACGCGATCAGTGATTTAGTCAGTGACCCGGATTTCTTTGAAGAATTAGTTCCTGTAACCTATAATCAGGATAAACCTCTGCCGCCACCGCCTCCGCCGGCTGCCGTCAACCCGGAAGAGCTCAATATAGTGGATAATAACTCGACGGAAACAGAAACCGATATTGCAGCTTCAGACCCTACGGATGCTCCGGTAATTATACCGACCCCTATTGAAGTACCCGAAGAAGTAGTGGATGAAAATGTGGAATTTGTGGTGGTGGAAGAGATGCCGGTATTTCGTAACGGTAATGCTGATTTGATGAGGTATCTGAGTGAAAACATCAAATATCCTACCGTCAGTGCCGAGCAGGGAGTTCAAGGAAGGGTAGTGGTGCAGTTCGTTGTGGGTGTTCATGGAGAGATCCTGAATCCGGTAGTGGTGAAGAGTGTGGATCCGTATCTGGATAAGGAAGCAATCCGCGTGATCAGTTCCATGCCAAAATGGAAGCCCGGCAAGCAAAGAGGAAAAGCAGTGAGGGTGAAATACACTGTTCCTGTAGTCTTCAGGCTGCAAAGTTAAGATTTAATTAGTATGGATGGAGGAAGCGTAATCTCAGAAGAGGACGCTTCCTCTTTTTTTATCGAGGAATAAATAGGGGATATTTATGAAAACATGTAAGAAAAAAGGGAGTGAAAGGAAATAGTTAGTAATAAAATGCTTGCTATCTTATTATATTTGTTACCTTTGTGGGTCTTATAATATGAAAAACAATGAAAATAACAATTCTACAGAGAAATATAGAATGGGCCAATCCACAGGCCAATATAGCAAGGGCGGACGAAGCGATAAGCTGTCTGCCGGATGCTGATCTGTTTGTTTTACCCGAAATGTTTTCCACCGGTTTTTGTACGCAACCCGAAGGAATTGCGGAGAGCGCCGACAGTGAAACCCTGCACTGGATGAAGCGTAAGGCAGCCGAGCGGAATTGTGCTATTGCAGGCAGTGTAGCTGTATGTGAGAATGGAAACTATTATAATCGTTTTTACTTTGTCCATCCGGACGGAGCCGTGCAGCATTATGATAAGAAACATTTGTTCACCTTTGGGGGCGAACACAAGCGTTTCACTGCCGGCACAGAGCGTGTGGTGGTGAACTTCCGTGGGGTACGTATTCTTTTGGAAGTATGTTATGACCTCCGTTTCCCTGTTTGGTCACGCAACCTGGGGGATTACGACATGATACTTTATGTGGCAAGCTGGCCCACTCCCCGTGTGGATGCCTGGAGCGCTCTGCTTCGGGCGCGGGCTATTGAGAACCAGTGCTATGTGGCCGGAGTGAACCGCATGGGAACTGATCCTACCTGTGAATATTCGGGTGGCAGCGCCATCATCGATCCCTACGGAAAAACGATAGCCGAATGTCCGTGGAGCAGGGAAAGTGCGGTATCGGCTGATATAGATATGGAGGCATTGCAGGCTTTCAGGAAGAAATTCCCGGTATTGGATGATGCAGACCCCTTTACATTGATATGAAACAATTAACAAAATAATAGATAATGGCTGAAAAGAAATTATTGTTGGGCGATGAGGCAATTGCCCTCGGAGCGATACATGCCGGCATATCGGGTGTATATGCCTATCCGGGTACACCGTCCACTGAAATCACAGAGTTTATCCAGAATAATCCTTTGGCAAAGGAAAGAAAATTGCACAGCACTTGGTGTACCAATGAAAAAACGGCCATGGAGGCTGCATTGGGTATGTCATACGCAGGAAAACGTGCTTTGGTATGTATGAAACATGTAGGCATGAACGTGGCTGCCGATGTCAATTCTGCCATAACCGGCGTGAACGGTGGTCTGGTGGTGCTGGCTGCCGATGATCCTTCCATGCACTCGTCACAGAATGAGCAGGATTCACGTTTTTATGGAAAATTTGCTATGATTCCCATGCTGGAACCGTCTTCCCAACAAGAAGCATACGATATGATGGATTACGCATATACACTCTCGGAAAAACTGAAGTTGCCGGTGCTGATGCGTGTGGTTACCCGTCTGGCACATTCGCGTGCCGGTGTGGAAGTAGCCGATATCCGTGAGGAAAATCAGTTGAATCCTGATCATGAACGTGCCCACTGGGTATTGCTGCCGGGTAATGCGCGTAAACAATATCTGGATCTAGTGAAAAAGCAGGAGAAGCTGGAAGAAGCTTCCTCCAAATCTCCTTATAATTATCTGGAAGGGTTGAATCCCGAATATGATTATGAATTCGGAGTGATAGCCTGTGGTATCGGTTATAATTATGTGAAGGAGGCGGATACGGACAGTTGCCATATTCCGGTATTGAAAGTTTCGCAGTATCCGTTGCCGGCTGAAGAAATCAGGACGATGGCAGACCGCTGCGGATATGTTCTGGTAGTGGAAGATGGCCAGCCGTTTGTGGAAGAGCAGGTAAAAGCGATACTTTCCTCGGACTATGAGGTAAAGGGACGCCTGACGGAAACTTTGCCGCGTACCGGTGAATTGACTCCGGATAATGTGGGCGAGGCGATCGGATGGGGAATCAAACGTCCGTTTGGTAAGTCTCAGGTGGTGATGCCGCGTCCGCCTGCATTGTGTCAGGGATGTGGTCATCGGGATGTGTATGATGCATTGAACAAGGTGGCTGCGGAATATCCGGATGCACGCATTTTCGGTGATATCGGTTGCTATACGTTAGGTGCGTTGCCCCCGTTCCGTGCTATCGACAGTTGTGTGGATATGGGTGCTTCCATAACCATGGCCAAAGGTGCTTCCGATGCGGGGGTATTTCCGGCCATTGCTGTTATCGGTGACTCTACCTTCACTCATTCCGGTATGACCGGTCTGCTGGATGCGGTGAATGACCGTGCCAATATCACGGTGGTGATTTCGGATAACCTGACTACCGCCATGACCGGCGGACAGGATTCTGCCGGTACGAACAAATTCGAAGCGATCTGCCTGGGATTAGGGGTAGAACCCGAACATGTGCGTGTGGTGGTTCCATTACCGAAGAATATGGAAGAAATCACCCGTACCATTCGTGAGGAAATAGAATATAAAGGGGTGTCTGTCATTATTCCGCGCAGAGAGTGTATCCAGACATTGAATCGTAAACTAAGACAGAAAAAAGCAGATAAGGCATGAGAAAAGATATCATACTTTCGGGCGTAGGAGGACAGGGTATCCTGACTATCGCTACTATTATAGGAGAAGCTGCTACGGCAGAAGGCATCAATTTGAAGCAGGCCGAGGTACACGGTATGAGCCAGCGCGGAGGAGATGTGCAGTCCAATCTGCGTCTATCCGACGAAACGATTTATTCGGATCTGATTGCTCAGGGTGAGGCGGATCTGATTATTTCCATGGAACCGATGGAGGCGTTGCGTTATCTGCCTTACTTGCAGGAAGAAGGTTGGGTGATTACTTCCGCTAATCCTTTCAAGAACATTCCTGATTATCCTGAAGAAGTGGATCTGATGAGGGCTTTGGAGAGCCTTCCGCATGTGGTGAAGTTGGAAATAGAGGATATGGCAAAAGAAAACAGTATGCCTAAATGCGCGAATGTGATTCTGCTGGGCATGGCTGCGAAGTATATTGAAATCGTATCACCGGAACAGTTGCGCGAAAGCATAGGGCGTGTGTTTGCCGCAAAAGGTGAGAAGATTGTTGAAATGAATCAGAAGGCTTTTGATATAGGCTTGAATGCGGTAAAGAACTGGTAATGCCATGAAGATATTTAGTGAAGAATTAGTGGAGAAGGCGGTGAAGGAACTGCACATCGCCAATCTTGCACAGGCTACTATCGGTGATGTGCTGTTGGTAGCCCAGTATCTGGAAAAGGAAACGGGGATTCCTTTTATCCGCATGGATCAGGGATCTCCCGGTCTTGCCGCTAATCAGATAGGGATTGAAGCGGAGAAAGCTGCTTTGGACAGGGGAGTCGGATCGCAATATCCGGCTGCCGCAGGAGTGCCCGAGTTGAAAAAGGAGGCTTCCCGTTTTGTAAAAGCTTTCTTGAATCTGGATATCTCTCCGCGCGCTTGTGTGCCTACCACCGGGTCGGTGGCGGGTTCATTCGGCTCGTTCATAGCCTGTACGCAGCGTATTCCGGGGAAAGACAAGGTATTGTTCATTGATCCCGGATTTCCTATTCAGAAATCCCAGCTTCGCATTATCGGCGTGGAGTGGGAAGAGTTTGATATCTATCATTATCGGGGACAGTTCTTGCGTGAGAAATTGGAAAGTTTCCTGAGTAAAGGCGATATAGCAGCGATTATCTATTCTAATCCGAATAATCCGGCATGGATTTGTCTGGAAGAGGAGGAACTGCAGATAATCGGTGAACTGGCAACCCGGTATGATGTGATTGTCATGGAAGATCTGGCTTATTTCTGCATGGACTTCCGTCGGGATATGGGGCATCCTTTCGAACCGCCTTATCCGCCCACTGTGGCAAGATATACGGATAATTATATTCTGATGCTTTCTTCTTCCAAGATATTCAGTTATGCCGGACAGCGTATGGCATTGGCATGTATCAGCGACAAACTGTTCGACCGCCAGTTCCCTGCCTTGGCAGAACGGTATAAAGATGCAGGGGTGTTCGGTCCTACGCTGATTGCTTCCATTCTTTATATGATTACTTCGGGATGTACGGCTTCCACTCAGTATGCATACGCTGAAATGCTTCGTCTGTCCACCGAAGGTAAAATCAATTTTGTGGAAGATACCCGCGAATATGCCCGTCGTGCGGAACGCATGAAGAAAATATTTACCGACAATGGTTTCCATATCGTATATGATTATGATGCTACCCAGGTGGTGGGAGATGGTTTCTTCTTTACCATTGGTTACGGAAATATGACAGGGGGTGAATTGCTCCGGGAGTTATTATATTATGGGGTAAGTAGCATCTCGCTTTCTACTACCGGTAGCGAGCAGGAAGGTGTCCGCGCCTGTACGTCACGGATGCGCGATGAACTTTATCCGGTGATGGAGGAACGCATGAGAGCTTTTCATGAAGATCATTGAAAATAATGTGCTAATAGGATAATGTGCCGATTGCCATACAGTGGGTTTGTGTGCCAGTACATTGGCAGATTAGCACATTGAAAAATTATTTATTATGATTTGGAATAAAAATAAAGAGTGCATGAGTCGGGACGAGATGAGTGCTCTGCAGGGAAAACGTCTGAACAAGTTGGTGAACTTGGTTTATCATAATGTTCCTTTTTATCGTAACAAGATGCAGGAGATGGATTTGTCTCCGGATGATATCCAGACTATCGAAGATATCGTAAAACTTCCTTTTACTACCAAGCAGGATTTACGTGATAATTATCCATATGGTCTTCAGGCTGCTCCTGCTTCGGAAATTGTACGTGTACACGCTTCTTCGGGGACAACTGGGAATCCTACCATTGTGGGATATACGCGTCGTGACTTGTCTGTATGGTCCGAAGTGATGTCACGTTGTCTTTCAGCATACGGGGTTACCCGTAATGATACCTTTTCTGTCAGTTATGGCTATGGCTTGTTTACAGGCGGGTTGGGCGCACATTATGGGGTGGAGAATCTGGGGGCGACTGTTATCCCGGCTTCTACAGGAAATACGGAAAAGCATGTCCGTCTGATTCGCGACTTGGGTATAACGGGAATTGCCTGTACTCCTTCATACGCTCTTTATCTGGCAGAAGTGGTGGAACGTATGGGATTGACCAAGAATGATATCAATCTCCGTATCGGAGCTTTCGGAGCCGAGCCATGGACGGAAAGTATGCGTAAGGAGATAGAAGAGCGGCTGGGATTGAAAGGGTATAATATTTATGGATTAAGTGAGATTATGGGACCCGGTGTTTCCTACGAATGTCAGGAGCAACATGGTTCGCATATCAATGAGGATCATTTTTATCCTGAAATCATTAATCCTGAAACGCTGGAACGTCTTCCGGATGGAGAAGTGGGAGAATTGGTGTTTACTACCTTGACAAAGGAGGGGATGCCGTTATTGCGTTATCGTACGAAGGACTTGACTTCCCTGATGGAGGGTGAATGTCCGTGTGGAAGAACCAATATCCGTATGTCGGGTATTGTAGGCCGTAGTGACGATATGCTTATTATCCGTGGCATCAATGTTTTCCCGTCTCAGGTGGAAAGTGTTATTTTGGATATGCCTCAGTTTGAACCTCAGTATATGCTGGTGGTGGATAGGAAGAATAACCTCGACTCTTTGCAGGTACAAGTGGAAGTCCGCAAAGACTTCTTCTCGGATGATATGGGAAGTATGCTTGCCATGAAGAAAGCGTTGAGCGACAAACTGAAAAGTGTCCTTTCCATCAGTGCCGAAGTGAAGCTGATGGAACCTAATAGCATTGCCCGTAGTGAAGGTAAGAGTAAACGTGTGATAGACAATCGGATTTTAAAATAAAAAAGTATGCGATATGACAATCAAGCAATTATCTGTTTTTCTGGAAAACAAAACCGGAAGAATAAATGACGTAACCAAGACATTGGCAAAGTATGATATCAATATGCATGCGTTCAGCATGGCGGAATCTACTGATTTCGGTATACTTCGCCTGATTGTTTCGGATGTGGAAAAAGCGGTGGAAGTACTTCGTGCCGAGAATTTTGCCGTGATGCTGACCGATGTGGTATGTATCAGTTGCCCGAATGTGGCAGGTTCTTTGGCTAAAGTTTTGGACTATCTGGCAGCAGAGAATATCTTTATTGAATATATGTATGCTTTTGCTCAGGGAGATACGGCACATGTGGTTATCCGTCCGTCTAATGTGGAGAGATGTGTGGAGATATTGAACAAATTCAATTGTAATGTTTTGACTAAGAACAGTCTGTAATGAATTTGACTTTGTGGGTATGAATGCATCACAAGTCTTTTTACCACAGGTTACTTGGGTTCACACGGATGTTTAAGCTGAAAACTTTAAGATTGAACCTGTGCGAATCCGGGTAATCTGTGGCTGTTTTGATGGAACAGTCTATCAATAACAAAACCTGTTTGTTGGAGAATGCAGAATGTTATGAGCGTTCTTTGACAATGGGACACTCGAACCGATAAAAAATACCGAAGTATTGTACATGATTACATTGGATAATTTTGAGGACTTTGTTCCCTATAAAATATTAGTGCGCGGAGAAGAGTATTATGATACAGATGCCGTTTCCGAATTGGAAGAAATCTCACCCGGTGAATGGACTGCGACTGTAGAAGGAACAGACGATTATAATGTGGAGATATCTATGGATGGAAACGAGATAGAATCCTGGTACTGTGATTGTCCGTATGAGGGAGAAATCTGCAAACATGTCGTAGCGACATTGTTGGCAATTCGCGACAATAGAAAAAAGGCGGGTAATAGTATTTTCTCGAAGATGAAAATCAAAGCGGAGGAAACCCCTGTTTTGGAGGAAATAAAAGAAGTGGGTAAGCAGCCTTGTCCGTCTTTGGTAGACATACAGCAACTGTTGTCTTTCATTGATCCGCAGGAACTCTCGAAATTTATCTGTGAGTATGCTTCAACGAATCTGGAATTTAAAACGGCACTTTCAAATCATTTCATAGCTAAGGAGCTATCTTTGTCATCAAAGGGAAAAGATTACAGAATTGAAATTCAAAAAGTTTTTAAAGGATCTGGTTACCATAAAAGGTCTCGTTATCACAATCACGATCGTGACTGGAAAACTATTTTCAATCAGATGGACACTTTTTTGGAGAAAGCGGATTTCTTTTTGAATTTGGAAGCTATGGATAATTCTATTGCCATAGCTCTTCAAGTACTTCGTTTCATCGGTGAAAACTATGATGATGAACTTTTGTATGATGATGGTATTTCTTCTTCTGACTATTGTGAACAGGCAGGAGATTTGCTCCTGAAAGTGATTGAACATCCTAAAACCACTCAGGCACAAAAGATGGAGATACTTCAGGGCTTGCGTGAGATTGCTGAAATATCTATTTTTCGTGAATATGATCTTTATGATGTAGACGAATTGATGATGCAGATCAATCTTTCGGTTCAACCGGCAGAAAAAGCGTTGGAATTGATTGATGAACTTCTTGAAGTAAGAAAGGGAACCTGTGATATCTATCAGTTAGTCATTCGTAAGGTCAATCTGTTGTTAGAACAGAATGAAGAACAAAAGGCGGATGATACGATTCGTCAATATCTTTATCTGACTGAAATACGAAGAATGGAGGTTGATAAATTGATTGCCCGTTGCCAATATGATGAAGCCATTTGTTTGCTGAATGACGGAATAGAAATAGCGGAAAGAGAAATGCATTCTGGCACTCTGGGTGAATGGCTGAAAATGAAATTGGATATTTATGAAATAACCCATAGGGTTTCTGAGGTAATTGATACATGTCGTCTGTTGTTTGTGGTGGGTAGTGATAAATTGATATATTACAGCAAACTTAAAACTCTGGTACCGAAAGAACAATGGAAAAGTTTTCTGGATAGGATGATGAAAGAAGCCGAGTTAAGTGACTATTTTTCTTTTGGCGGAAATGATAAGGCTGAAATTTATGTGAAAGAAAAGGATAATGACAGCTTGTTCTCTTTGCTGTCGTCAGTCCGGTACAATCAGTTGGAAACATTGATGAAATATGCCCATTATTTGAAGGACACTCATTCTGAGAAATTGATTGCTATATATACTTCTTTATTGAATGATTATGCTGAACGGAATCTGGGACGGGAGCATTATGAATTTATAGCACGGGTATTATCCTGCATACGTAAACTAAACGGTGGACAGGCTGTTGTGAAAAGCTTGGTGGCAGAGTTCCGGATAAAATACAAACGTCGTCCGGCAATGATGGAAGTGTTGGGGAAGTTTTAAAAATAGTTTATCAGAATCTTTTTTAAAATTAGAAAGCCGCCTCCTCCGAAGCGGCTTTCCGTTTTTCTATCAGAACAAACTCCAAGCAACTGTCAGTCCGGCCATTACAATGGCGACCATACTCATCAGTTTAATCAGAATGTTCAAACTGGGTCCGGATGTATCTTTAAACGGATCACCTACTGTGTCACCGGTAACCGTTGCTTTGTGTACTTCGCTTCCTTTACCTCCGAAATTACCTTCTTCTATAAATTTTTTCGCATTATCCCATGCGCCTCCCGCATTGGCCATAAAAATGGCAAGAACGAAGCCCGAGGACAAACCACCTATCAGCAGACCGATAACACCGGGAACACCAAAAATCAGTCCGGTAGCGATAGGGGCAATGATAGCCAGTAGAGAGGGGAATACCATTTCACGTTGTGCTCCTTTGGTGGATATTTGTACGCAACGGGCATAGTCGGGTTCTGCCTCTCCTGTCAGAATCCCTTTTATTTCACGGAACTGGCGACGCACCTCCTCTACCATGTGAGCGGCTGCTCGGCCTACGGCGTTCATGGTCAGACCGCAGAACAGGAATGCCATCATACTGCCCAAAAACATGCCGCTTAGCACTTTGGGGTTCATCAGGGTTACATCGTAATAAAGCATGTAGTCAGTGAAACTGGCGTTATGAACATCTACGGTAATGCCGTTTGGTAATTCCAGAATGGTTTGCCCCAACCGGGTTAATCCGATACGGATTTCTTCTACATAGGATGCCAGCAGGGCCAGTCCGGTCAGAGCTGCGGAGCCGATGGCAAAACCTTTGCCTGTAGCGGCAGTCGTGTTACCTAACGAGTCGAGGGCGTCAGTACGTTTGCGTACTTCTTTGCCCAGTCCGCTCATTTCAGCGTTGCCGCCGGCATTGTCTGCAATCGGTCCGTAAGCATCGGTAGCCAAGGTGATTCCTAATGTCGAAAGCATACCTACGGCAGCGATACCGATGCCATACAATCCCATGGAAATATTGGCAAAATCAAATCCTGAAGCGAGCCAGTAGGACAAGATGATACCGGTTACTACTGCCAGTACAGGGATGGTGGTGGAAACCATACCTAGTCCGATACCGGAAATGATAACGGTGGCCGGACCGGTCTTTCCACTTTCGGCCAACCGTTGTGTGGGTTTATACGATTGAGAAGTATAATATTCGGTGGAACGGCCGATAACGATACCTACTATTAATCCCACTACCACAGCAAAGGAAATGTTTACCCAATTTTCCAAACCTAATGCCCAAAGGATAAGGAAAGTGGCAACGACAATCAGTACCGAACTTAAATTGGTTCCTGTGGCCAATGATCCGAGTAATTCCTTCATTCCTGCATTTTCTTTAGTACGGACGGCAAAAATACCGATGATAGAGAGAACGATACCCACTGCCGCAATCAGCATAGGTGCGATAACCGCTTTAAACTGCATCACGGTATCATCCGAGCCAATAAAAGCGGCAGCACCTAAAGCGGCGGTAGCCAGAATAGAGCCGCAATAGGATTCGTACAGGTCGGCGCCCATTCCGGCTACGTCACCTACATTATCGGCAATGGTTGCGGGATTGCGGGGGTCATCTTCCGGAATACCGGCTTCCACTTTACCTACCAGGTCGGCACCTACATCGGCTGCCTTGGTATAGATTCCACCTCCTACACGGGCGAAAAGTGCTTGTGTGCTGGCTCCCATACCAAAGGTAAGCATGGTGGTTGTGATGACACATAATTTAGCAGAAGGGTTCAAGGCGTCTGTGGGAATGCAATAGTCCAATAATATGTACCAGAAAGAAATATCGAGTAGTCCCAAGCCGACAACGACCAACCCCATAACAGCTCCGCTACGGAAAGCTACACGCAGTCCTTTGTTCAGGGAGTGCTGGGCGGCATTGGCGGTACGTGCAGAAGCGTATGTAGCCGTTTTCATTCCTAAAAAGCCGGACAGTCCGGAGAAGAAACCGCCGGTAAGAAAAGCAATGGGCACCCACGGATTTTGTAAGTTGAAGCCGTATGCCATGATAGAAAACAGAATAACTAATCCCAGAAATACCAGCCCTACCACCTTGTATTGTTGTTTCAGATAGGACATGGCGCCCTGGCGCACATAAGAAGCGATTTTCTCCATCGTCGGAGTTCCTTCGCTTTCAAGCATCATTTGTTTGTAGAAATACCATGCAAGTACCAATGCCAAGAGGGAGGCAATGGGCACAATCCAGAATAGATACGTTTCCATACGCAGTATTGATTTAAAAGTTGGTTTTGCCCAAAGATAGCAAAAAATAAATGATATTCAATAGGATAGGTCGTATTTTTATCAATTAATATTTGCGGTGCTTTTCTAATTAAGTTTAGGGGGGGAATAAATATCTGTAACTTGGAACACATGTACCTGTTCCTGTGTTTCGTCAAAACACGATGAAAGGTAAACAAGACGTTAAAAAACAGTTTCACCACAGATCAAATCTGTATAATCTGTGGTGAATTTAAAACTCAGGCTTTGTATTTACCATACAGCTTATCTATCAGATCAGCGCGTCCTATTTTGCGCAATTCATTGATGATAGCACGTCGTTCTTCGGGTTTATACCAGAAAAAGAACATCCGTTGAGCCAGTTTTTCTTTTGGTGTTTTAGCGGAAAATACCGGTTGCAACGTATATGGATGATAACCTGTGTACCAGGTTTCAGTGGCTACAGTCATCGGAGTAGGAGTAAAGTCCTGTACTTGTTCCAGATGGAAATCCAATTTCTTGGTGATCACTGCCAGTTCTGCCATATCTTCTTCCGTACATCCGGGATGGCTGCTTATAAAATAAGGTATAATCTGCTGCCGCATATTCAACTCCTTATTTATTTTGTCGAAAGTCTTTTTGAAGTCATAAAATTGTGAAAACGAAGGTTTCCTCATGATTTGCAGCACTTGGTCGCTGGTATGTTCCGGAGCCACTTTCAAGCGCCCACTGACATGATGGGCTATCAGTTCGCGGGTATATTCAGCTGTACTTCGGTTTACTGCCGGATCTTTGCTTTGATATTGTAACAGGTCATAGCGTACACCGCTTCCGATAAAGCTTTTCTTGATACCGGGAAGTGCGTCTACCGAATGATAAATATCCAATAAGGGGCGATGGTCCGTGTTCAAATTGGGACATACTTTAGGATGGATACATGACGGCCGTTTGCATCGCCGGCAAATTTTCTCATCTTTACCACGCATGGCATACATGTTGGCGCTAGGTCCTCCCAAGTCACTCAGATAGCCTTTGAAATCAGGCATTTCAGTTATGGCTCTCACTTCTCTTAAGATACTCTCTTTACTTCGGCTTACAATAAATTTCCCTTGATGGGCGGAAATGGTACAAAAGGCGCATCCGCCAAAACAACCACGGTGCAGATTGACCGAGAATTTAATCATGTCGAATGCGGGAATGCGTTTTCCTTTATATTTAGGATGAGGCATACGCGTATAGGGCAAATCAAAAGAATGATCCAGTTCGCCTTGGCTCATTGGAGGATAAGGCGGATTGACTACTACTGTTTCATTGCCTGTATCTTGCAAGATGCGGGAGGCTTCGTATTTGTTGCTTTCCTCTTCAATGAAGCGGAAGTTCTCGGCTTGTTTCTTTTTATCTTTCAGGCATGCTTCATGAGAGTGTAGGATGATATCTGGCTTTTCGTTCACACACTCAATTGCAGAGTGCTCGGACGGAACTGATCCTTTCTTACGGATAAGGTAAGCCGTTTGTGGTATATCGTGGGGAATATCCTTTTGTAAGGGTAGATGGGCTCCGTCCTGACTGTCTTTGCTTTCTTTCATTCTCTTGCAAAGTTCCGTAATCGGTTTCTCGCCCATTCCATAGATCAATAAATCGGCTCCGGAATCTATCAGAATTGATTTACGCAGGCAGTCCTGCCAGTAGTCATAATGGGTGACACGGCGCAAAGATGCCTCTATACCTCCCAGAATGACAGGTACGTCGGGATAGATTTTCTTTAAAATCTGTGTATAAACGATGCTGGGATATTCGGGACGCATGTCGTGGCGGCCGTCGGGAGTATAAGCATCCTCGCTGCGCAAACGCTTGTTGGCAGTGTATTTGTTTACC
>OLQO01001163.1_pt1 | contig 18363 bp, 15 predicted proteins | sample 1672281 | NCBI WGS metagenome assembly OLQO01 (sample SAMEA3136667, study PRJEB25190) | human gut metagenome | biome: human gut; feature: human-associated habitat; material: faeces | place: Austria | collected 2013
CGCCCCCTCGTCAGAAGGCTTAGCTATAATACCCCGCTTCGGGGTGATTGCAAGGGGAAAATTGTAACTTTTTTCAACTTTGCTTTACTATTTTACAAAACCCCAGGTCAGCAAAGTGCCGTTCGCCTTAAGTTGTGTGCATTTACACATACATGACACTTCGTAGGTTTATCATTGTTGCAAAGTTGTTTTAGAAAGAAGGCGACTGTATGCCTTATGAAGTCGGCGAATACGTCATCTACTCATCTCTGGGAATCTGCCAAGTAATTCAAAACGATGCTCACGTTTCTCTCGCCGGAGACGAAAACGAGCTCTATTACATACTTGCCCCAATAGAGAAACGGCTCGGAAAGGCCTATGTGCCCCACTCACGCAGTGCTGAATTACGACCCACCCTTAATAAAGAAGAGGCATTACGTTCGCTTGACATGGTTTTCGACCTTGAGCCGGATACCTTTCAGGACACCAACTCCCATTTGGTTCAAGAACACTTCCGCGAGCTGATTCGTTCAAACGACTTTCTTTCACTTTTATTAGTCTGCAAATCGATGCACGTTCGCATACAGGAGCAAGAAAGCAAGAAACATGGGGCATCCTTAACCTATAAGAAGTTGCTCGATGACGCTCAAAGGCGTATTTACGGCGAACTATCCGTTGTGCTCAATATGGAGATAGAAGAAGTTCCCTCTTTTATAAGAGACTATTCTTTACAGCACGAAAAGAATCAGGACTAGGATTCCCATCTTTGTTCTTTGCCGCATATGCACTGGAACAACACCAATAGTTTCTGGTGCTATTACGAAATAGAGTCCCTTGGATATACCGAGGGACTCTATTTAATCATTACCACCCTTGAGGACGGAAGCAGAATTCATGCATTGGCTATGCGAGGATGCCATGTTTGATCATCTTCGATAAGGCGACGCGACTTCCACCATCATTCGGTGCAGCGCCTTTCCTAGCACTATAGTTCCAATCGGGACTCGATTGCCCTACCAAGCGTAACCTCATCCGCAAATTCGAGGTCACCACCTACAGGCAAACCACTTGCCAGGCGCGATACCGTTACACCCAGGGGCTTGATAAGCCGTGCGAGATAACTGGCCGTTGTTTCGCCTTCAATATTTGGGTTTGTTGCCAAGATAACTTCTTTAATAGAGGCATCCGTAAGGCGGGCCATCAGCTCTGCGATGTGAAGGCGCTCTGGACCGATGCCCTCAAGAGGCGAAAGGGCACCCCCAAGCACATGGTATACGCCCGAAAATGTACCCGTTCGCTCTATTGGCGGGATATCTCGCGGTTCCGATACCACGCAGACTATGGAATGGTCGCGCTTTTCAGAAGAGCAAATATCGCAAAGATCACCTTGAGCGTAATTAAAGCATCGTGAGCAAAAATGGACGGTGTCCTTCACTTCGATGATGGAATTGGCCAAACGAAGAGCATCCGCTTTTTCTTCGTTCAGAATCCAATACGCAATTCGTTGGGCTGATTTGGGGCCTACCCCGGGAAGGCGCTCCAGTTCATCAAGTAGCTTCTGTATTGCCGATGAAGCGTTCACTGAATCGCAATTACCTCATACCTGGGATGTTGAGACCGCCGGTAACGGAGCTCATGCGGGCACTGCCCATTTGGTCAACGCCGCGAAGCGCCTCATTGACTGCCGCGCAAACCATATCCTGAAGCATTTCAACATCTTCGGGATCAACCACATCAGGGTTGATGGTAAGGGACTCGATGGATTTGTCTCCACGCGCAACGGCGGTTACCATGCCGCCACCAGCGGTGCCCTCGAACGTCATTTCAGCGATTTCCTGCTGAGCCTTCTGCAATTCTTTCTGCATCTTCTGCGCCTGACGCATCATCTGCTGCATATTCATTCCCATGATTCTCCTTTGTTAGGGGTTGGGTGCTTCGTTCCAATTAGCCAAAATGGCCACATATCTTTGCATTGTACCGAAAGGCTGACGCTATTCGGGAAGCTCCTCAAACTTTATCCCCTCACCAAAGCTCTGAGTGAGGATGCTCTTGATCTGCTCCGCCTCGTCTTGCCCACAAGCAGATGTAGCTGCGGCTTGCGCCGAAGCAGGAGCGGCAACATTAGGAACGCCACCGGCCTGGGTGGGTGCCGCCGCAACTGGCGCTACCGCCTGGGCAGAACCCGCAGACGCTGGAACCGAGCCACTGGAAGGCTGTGCAGAAGAAGCCGATACCGAGGACTGCTGGCTTGGCGAAGATCCATACTGCTGAGCGTATGGATCTTCATCGTATTCAGCAGAAACGCTTGCCCCATACACATCAAGAGGGACTTGATCGTCGTATGGTTCGGGCACGGCGGATACTGAAGGTGTTGCCGCAGGAGCCTGTTGTACCGCCGCAGAACGCCTTGGCATAGATGACGCCTGGGATCTGGGCGATGAAGAAGAGGCTACACCGCCCCCCATCTGCTGAGGAGCAGATGGGGCCACATAAGAAGTGGCGTTTTGGGGTGCAGATTGAAAGCCCTGCGCCTGGTTCGCCTTTGCTGCCGTCTGCGTCGCCGATGCCTGATTTGCCTTTGCCGCTGCCTGTGCCGCGCGCACTGCGGCGACCGCCTTGGCGGCATAAGGATTCTTGGTAGCCGGCGGCGCGGCATTTGGCTGGGACGCCATTCCAGATTGAGCACTCGCAGGCTGCGCGGCAACAGGCGCAGCCGATGAGCTGTTACCGGCCAACGCCAAACGGTACGGCACAGTTCCACCTGCAACCGTCTGGATGGTTTTTGCGAGCAACTCTTGGACTTCAGCCTTTTGGGCTGCGTTGAATGCAAAAGCGCTATCTTTTCCGAATTCAACCACTATACCCTGGCCATCCGCCTCGGCGGAAACCTTAGCATTCATGAACAGGACACCGCGCGCAGGATTAACTTTCCTGAGCGAAGCGGTGACCGAATGCCACAAGCGCTGCACGGCAGCAGGATTGGACAGGTCAACCTGAGCGGTAAGCGCTGCTGCCTGGCGCGGCTGAACCGTTTCGGGCGCCTGGGAAAACGATCCAGCTGGCTGAACAGCGGGAGTAGGTGCCGATGTTTGCGGTGCCGACGGGGCAACAGGTGCCGAAGCAGAACCCTGAGGCCAGGCGGCATTGCGACCCGAATCGTCCTGCGCTGCAAGGGCTGCAGGCACTTGGGCAGAGGGAGCAGGCTGGCCGGAAGAACCAGTTGACGCAGCCACCGGAACGGAAGGCGCATGCGATGTGGACTGAGCGGGAACAGCTGCATATTGAGGAGCGCCGCCGCCAACACAGGTTGATGCCGCCGGAGCGACTTCAGCAGGAGAAGAGGCGTTCCCCAGCATCGACAAACGTCGCTCCAGCTCTTCAACCCGTTCCGCCAAGGCTTCGAGCGTTAAATCCGATTCGGGACGAACCATACGAGTAAGGGCAATCTCAAACGTTAGGCGAGGATTGCTCGAAACGCGCAGTTCTTTCGACACGTCACCCAAAAGGACAAGCATGCGACTAAGGCGATCTTGGCCAAAGAGCTTCAGTTCCCCGATCATTACCGTGCGCATCGATTTGCTGATCTGCAGTTCCACATCAAGGCCCGCCATAGACATCAGGTACAACGTGCGCACATGCTCTGCCAAATCATGGACAAACTGGGCAAGGTCGGCACCGGTTTCCACATATTGGGCAACCCAATTGAAGCATGCTGCTGCATCTCTGCGGCCAATAGCCTCTACGATTTCAGAAAGATCGGCATTATCGAGCGAACCAAGAAGGCTTTGCGCTCCTTCGAGGGTTGCCTTACCTCCACAGTACGCAATGAGCTGCTCAAGCGAAGTAAGTGCATTGCGCATTCCGCCCTCGGCACGGTGCGCAATAAGATCGAGCGCTTCGGCCTCGAACTCAACGCCCTCTTCGGCACATACGGCGCCCAAACGAGCCACGATAGATTCGATTGATATGCGATGAAAATCAAAACGCTGGCATCGCGAGAGAATGGTTTCTGGAACCTTCTGCGGATCGGTGGTACAGAGAATGAAGACGACATGGCTCGGCGGTTCTTCGATGGTTTTGAGAAGCGCATTGAAGGCCGCCGTCGAGAGCATATGCACCTCGTCGATGATGTAGACCTTCCAGGTACCGCGAGTTGGCGCGTAACTTACACGGCTGATGATTTCCTCACGTACATTTTCAACGCCCGTGCGGCTTGCGGCGTCCAACTCGTACACATCGGGGTGAGTGCCTTGAGCGATAGCCTGGCATTCCTCGCAGGTTCCGTCAGGTTCGATAGTGGGACCCTTTTCGCACATTAAGGCCTTGGCAAGAATGCGCGCAGTGGTTGTTTTGCCAGTACCACGCGGACCGCAGAACAAATAGGCGTGGGAAACCTTATCCTGCTCGATTGCGTTTTTCAGTGTACGCTCGATATGTTCCTGACCCACGACATCAGCAAACGTGGACGGACGATATTTGCGATACAGCGCCTCCATGCAGAGCCTCCTTCGCGGACAGCCTAGCTTCCGCTTCACATCCGCATAAGCGGATCCCGCCCATACGCCCTTATGCATATGGGATGTTACTGTGCCTTACCGATTTTAGCGGGCTTCCTCTTCGGAGCGAGCGTGCTTTGCGCGAGCTATACGCTCTGCATCAACCGCCGCTTCAACCTCAAAATCGCGTTTTCCACTTTTGCGAGAGGAAATAGCCGCCTTAACAGCACCAATGAAAGCCGGCGCAACAGAAATAGCCACGATTCCCAATACGATGATTTCGAAATGCTCCTGCACGAAAGGCACGCCGCCAAAGAAGAAGCCCACCAACACGAACAGCGAAACCCAGGAAATACCGCCGATACAATTGAACAGCGTGAATTTACCGAAATTCATATGCCCCGTACCAGCAATAAAGGGGGCAAAGGTGCGGAAGAACGGCATGAAGCGCGTAATGACGATAGTAAGCCCACCGTACTTTTCGAAGAAGCGATCGAGCTTCGCCATACGCTCGGGCGTAAGAGCCTTGATCTTGCCCGAGTCGATAATACGGGCACCGAAGAAACGGGCAATCCAATAGTTGGAGGTGTTACCCAGGATAGCCGCAGCATAGAACACCAAGAGCGTTGCCCCAAGGTTAAGACCACCGCCATCGGCAGAGAACACACCCGCCGCGAACAAAAGGGAGTCGCCGGGCAGGAAGGGAAAGAACACCAAACCCGTTTCAATGAACACGATGAGAAACAGAGGAGTGTACACCCAAACTGCACCCAGCGTTACGATCCAGCCTGCAATTGCGCCACGCGGATCGTGAGGCAAGCCCAGAATAAAATTGATGATTTCCATGCGATCCTTCGTCTTGATTGTTGCAAATGTGCCCATATACACGTTTCGCCGATCAAATTGACCGGCGAAACCAAGTATCCCGAAAAGGCCCGGGCGCTCGTCAGAGGCCCCTTATGGCTGCTTCCTCCCGGACCTGACCAGGTTCAGAACTTGGCGCCGCCCAAGCCCTTTCGGGATACTTCAACAGCTGTTAGTATAACCCACGCAATACCGTTGCCATCCAGCAGGGGCTTTGATCATCAAATGCGCACAGGTTCGCTACCTGGCGTTCTCGAAGTGGTGCCAGGCCTTTTTGATAGAGGCAATTCCATAAAGGCTGCCACAGAAGCAAATGGGCAAACTGCCCTCGGAAAACTCAAGGGCATGCTCTACCGCGCTATGAGGCGTAGAGGCTGCCACCACTTCTACAGGATGGATTCCTACGGCAACTTGAACCGCATCCGCCAAATCGGATTCCGAAAGCGCGCGAGGATTATCGGGGCGGTAACATACAAACGCCTTGGCCAACGGAACCAGCAGTTTCAGCATTTCCGCATAGTCTTTGTCGGCCATTACGCCTATGCAAAACACCACGCTCCCCCGATCGTAGCGAGATGCCAGCTCTGAGCTAAGAGCGCGCACGGCATGGATATTGTGAGCACCATCTATAAGAACATCGGGGCTGCGACGAAGAAACTCAAAGCGACCTGCCCATGAAGCCCGAGACAGACCGCTCCGCATCGCTTGTTCGTCGATGCTCCAACCGCGCTGAACAAGAACCCTGCACGCTTCCAAAGCTACCGCCGCATTGGTGCGTTGGAACGATCCTTGCAGTTGAACGGACAAGTGGCTGAACCCGTCGTACGAGAAATCGGAAGTATCGCCATCAATAGATGAGGCATCAACGTAGCGAATGGATGTCGCACAACGATCTGCTTCTTCATTCAAGCGGCGTTGGGCTTCTTGTTCTTGAGGCGCGCTCACTGCAGGAATCCCCGTTTTCAGGATGCCCGCTTTCTCGCCCGCAATCTGATAGAGCGTGTTTCCCAGAAGCGCGCAATGATCGTACGAAATGGGAGCAAATACGCAAACCTCGACCGTGCGGATAACGTTGGTCGAATCAAGCCTTCCACCCAAACCGACCTCCGCAACGACAATGTCGCACTTCTCTTCGGCAAAATAGGTGAAAGCCACAGCCGTCATAAGCTCGAATTCGGTCGGGTGGCTAGCCATAGCCTCTGCCGTATCCTTCACCTTCAGCGTTACCTCTGAAAGACGCTGCAAGGAGATGTTTTCCCCATTGATCCGAATGCGCTCTTCAAAACGCTCAATATAGGGGCTGGTGAACAAGCCGACCTTATAGCCCGACTCTTCCAGAATGCTTGAGACGAACGAGCAGGTTGAGCCCTTGCCGTTAGTGCCCGCAACATGCACAAACCGAAGGGTATCCTGTGGATTGCCCAGCTTAGCCAAAAGTCCTTCGATACGTTCGAGGCCTAAGCTCATGCTTCGCCAACGCGGTTCGTTGATATAGGCAACTGGATCAAACATGGCTCGTCCAGTCTTTGCCAACTACCACCTGGATATTGGTCGAGAGGTTGTAATACACACCTGCAGCAACTGCGCGTCCCGTTCCAAGGTCCTGGACGATAGCCTCGGCGGCCAGCTTGTCGTCGTCGGAGCGGTAGATTACCAAGGTTTCATCGTATACAAACGATTCCGCGTTGCCCGTATCTTTGATGGTATAGCCAGCATTGGTAAGAACCTGAGCTGCCTGCGAACTGTAACCATCAGCGCCTGCGCCATTCAGAACCACGATGGAAACCGATCCCTTGTTAACCCCGCTGGTGTCTACGGAGGTATCCATATTCTGGCCGTTCTTGAACTGATCGCAAATCTGGGAGAACGAAGAAGATGCTACCGACCAGGAAACCTTGTTACCTGAAACGGACTGACTTCCCGGCACCGTATTCGAATAGAACGTCGCATTCGGGAACAACGAAGCAATCTTACCGATTTCATCGTAGCTCATATCCGTTTTGATCTTGCCAGCGATGTCGTCAGCGCTCATAGCGAAATCAAGGCCTCCCTTGTCTTCAAGAGCCTGCACAAATGCAGTAAACACCTGATTCTGAACATTAGCGCGCTGTCCGTATCCATCGGTATAGTTTTTGGCACTTACATAAACGAGGGCCTGATCCCCGTTTAAGGTTTGCTGACCAGGGTCGAGTACTGCAGTTCCCACCGTTGGATCATCAACGTATTGCTCTACGTTGACATTCAACCCACCAAGAGAGTCAACGAGCGAGGCAAAGTCTTCGCCCGTAATCCTTACATAGTGGTTGATGTCCTGACCGACAAGCGAAGAGACCTGCTTTACCAGCTCGCCCTCATCCTTAATATGGGGAGCATCTCGCAGCATGGTCCCCTTAGAGTCGGTATCGGAATAGGTGGCAGTAATATTGCTGGGTATATTCAGCAACGAAACCGTATTGTTCTGGTAATCCACGCGTAAGACAGCCAAGTAGCTGGCACACTCGTTTTCGCCGCTCCCATTGAGGCCCGCAAGCAACGTATAAGTGGGCTCATCATTCTTTGCCGAAACAAGCGCACTGGATACACTGATGTCGTCAAGCGCCATCGAGGAAGAAAGCGAGTTACGATAGGCGCATGTACCGAGGTTCAGCGCAATAACCACAATCAGAATGATGCCGACAATCAACGTAATGCGGCTCACATTGTCGCGGTGGCGCATAAAGCTTTCGGTTCGCGACTGCCCCACTTTTCGGCGTGACGTGCGTTCGTCAACCGAACGAGATTGAATATGAATCTGACGCACTTCGCCGGTTCGGCGACTCGGCACCGCTGCGGCACGAGTACGGCGCGAATGGGCAGAGGCTCGGCGCTGAGACTGAGGCCCACGAGAACCAGACGCATGTGATCCAATTACCGAGGAAGACCAATCGGCTTTATTTCGAGACGAGGGACGGCGACGGCCCGAGCCGCCACCATGCATTCCCCTATTGTTCCTTGCTGCCATCGCGCCTACCTACAGCGTTTTGCGTTCGACGTTCGCACCGATGGCATGCAATTTGCCAACGTAGTCTTCGTAACCGCGATCGATATGATGAATGTCATGCACAACCGTTTCGCCCTCTGCGGCAAGGCCGGCAATTACCAGAGCGGCACCGCCACGCAAGTCGGGCGAGGAAACAGGAGCGCCCTCGAGTTTGCTAACGCCTTGAACCAGTGCGTGATGCCCCTCGACAGCAATACGGGATCCCATGCGGTTGAGCTCGCTGGCAAACATAAAGCGATTTTCGAAGATGTTTTCAGAAATGACGGAATTGCCTTCTGCAAAAGAAGCCAAAAGCATGAACTGGGCTTGAAGATCGGTGGGGAATCCAGGATGAGGGAGCGTCTGAATATCAGTGGCGCGCAAAGGTTGGGTGCGCGAAACGGTGATGGAATCCTCCGTAGTGGAGATATCGCACCCCATATGCTCGAGCTTCATGAGCGCCATGCGCAAATAAGACGGATCTATCCCCTGAACGGTAACAGGACCGCCGAGCAACGCGCCCGCCGTCAGGAACGTGCCCGCTTCGATACGGTCGCCCACCGTAGTGTGCTCACAAGGGTGCATCTCGGAGAGAGCGACACCCTTTACCGTGATGGTAGGCGTACCCGCACCCTCCACATGAGCGCCCATGGCATTCAGCATATTGGCAAGGTCGACGATTTCAGGTTCACGCGCAGCATTATCGATAACTGAGGTACCAGGAGCAACCACGGAAGCCATAAGCATATTTTCAGTAGCGCCAACGCTCGGGAACTCGAGCAGCACATCGGCCGAGTGCAACCCATTTGGGGTGGAGGCGTAAAGGTAGCCGTGACTGTTTTCAAATTCAACACCCATAGCTTCAAGCACTTTGAGGTGCATATCGATTTTACGGGCACCGATTTTACAACCACCAGGCATTGCAACGCGTGCGCAACCAAAACGACCCACGAGCGGACCCAACACAGAAATGCTAGCGCGCATCTTCGAAACAAGCTCGTAGGGCGTATCGTGACCTTCGGCATGCTCTGTATCGATGATGAGCGAATGGCCATCCCATTCAACCGTTGCGCCCAAGCTGCGAATTACGTCGTTCATGATCTCGATATCGGAGATATGGGGAATGTTGTGGAGCGTGCTCTTACCTTGGCCCAACATTGTTGCCGCAATGAGCTTCAACGCGGAATTCTTGGCACCGCTGATCTGTACCGTACCTGAAACGTTTTCGGTTTCACGCGCAATAATTACTTCTTCGGACATATCTCATGCACCCAATCTACTTGATGCGGATTCTTCATAGCTATGCCAAATCGAAACAAGGCATGCTTATTCTATTTATAGCCCTATTATGCAGACAAGCCCTCCCAGAGAAGGGTTTTACCCCAAATCTCTGGAAGGGCTTGCAGAAAAAGCGTTGTTAAGTTCGCTTACTCGCCCAGCATGAAGCGGGTGAAGGAAACGATCTCGATGGTGGTGCCAAGAGCCTTGGCAACCTCAGCTGTGTACTCGTTTACAGACTGATCGGGGTTCTTAACGAAAGCCTGCTCGGTGAGGCAGTTTTCCTTGTAGAACTTCTCCATACGACCGGTAGCGATCTTTTCCTGGATGTTCTCAGGCTTGCCGGACTCTGCGGCCTGTGCCTTGTAGATGCTCATCTCGTGCTCAACAACTGCGGGATCTACCGATTCGCGAGTTGCGGATACGGGGCTTGCAGCGGCAACCTGCATAGCAACGTCGCGACCATACTTCTTGAAGTCGTCGTTGGTTGCGAAGGAAGCGTCGCCCAGTTTGAACTCAACCAGAACGCCGATCTTGCCACCGCCATGAATGTAGGAAGCAACAGCGCCTTCAGGCTGCTCAGCAAAAGCGAAGCGGGAGAGCTGGATGTTTTCGCCCAGGGTGTGGATAGCGTCGGTTACGACAGCCTCTACGGTTTCGCCTTCGATCTCGGAAGCCTTGAGAGCCTCGAGGTCGGCAGGCTTGTTAGCGAGAACGGCCTTAGCGATCTTCTCTGCGTATGCACGGAACTTTTCGTTCATGCCTACGAAGTCGGTTTCGCAGTTGAGCTCTACGAGAGCGCCATCATGGCCGCACTCGGAAACGAGAGCCAGAACGGTACCCTCGTCGGTTGCGCGGCCAGCCTTCTTAGCAACAGCAGCAAGACCACGGGTGCGAAGCACGTCTACGGCCTTTTCGAGTTCGCCTTCAGCCTCAACCAGAGCCTTCTTGCATTCCATCATGCCAGCGCCGGTCATCTCGCGGAGTTCCTTAACGAGTGCTGCGGTGATTTCTGCCATGGTAATTCCTTTCAGATAGAACCCTCGCCCACTAGACGGGCGAGGGAGAAATTGCAATGGATTCGTTTAGCGCTTATTCAGCAGGGGTTGCCTCTGCAGCAGCTTCAGCTGCGGGCTCTGCGGTCATGTCCTCAACGGTGACAGGAGCGCCAGTGCCAGCGATAACAGCATCAGCAACGAACTCTGCGAGCAGGCGAACGGAGCGGATTGCGTCGTCGTTTGCGGGGATGCCAAAATCAACGTCGTCGGGATCGCAGTTGGTGTCGAGCGTGCCAACAACGGGGATGTTGAGGCGGTGGGACTCGTGGATAGCGATCTGCTCACGGTTGGTGTCGATGATGAAGATCATGTCAGGGGTCTTCTTCATGTTGCGGATACCGTTGAGGTTGGTCTGCAGCTTAGCGAGTTCCTTCTTCAGAAGGATCTGCTCCTTCTTGGGCAGAAGCTCCATACGGCCGTCAGCTTCCATAGCCTCGAGCTCTTCCATGCGCTGAACGCGAGAGCGGATGGTGGTGAAGTTGGTGAGCATACCACCGAGCCAACGAGCGTTAACGTAAGGCATACCGCAGCGGTTAGCAGCTTCAGCAACAGATTCCTGAGCCTGCTTCTTGGTGCCTACGAACAGAACCGTGCCGCCCTTTTCAGCGCAACGGGAAACTGCGGTATAAGCAGCGTCGAGACCGTACATGGTCTCCTTGAGGTCGATGATGTAGATGTCGCCACGGTTGCCGAAGATGAAGGGCTTCATCTTGGGGTTCCAGCGACGGGTCTGATGACCGAAGTGGGTGCCTGCGTCGAGCAGGGTCTGTACAGTAATCTTGGACATTCTTTCTCCATTCGTTGTGCCTCTGCGTGAGATCATTCCTTTGTTCGCAACCGCCATGGCGGCCACTAGCGAACGCAGGTCCTTCACGCATGTGTATTAAAACAGCCTTTGCAGTATATCAGCCTTATTGATACGTGCAACAAAATGGAAAAAGAAGACACATTCCTTACCAAGCATTTGCAATGGACGGTACAAATAGAGCAATCTTGCCGGCCACTGGTTCCACTTACGTACTTGCCGATGCTCAATCAAGACATCCTAACCAAGACCTATTATTACAGCTGATGCAGCAGCAGAAGAACATCTCCCGAAAAACATCTGCCCGCTTATTAAAGGCACCTACGGATTTGCCGTAAGCGAACACTACCCCTTTACGTACTTTGCCGACCTGATCATCGGCGAAACCACATGCGACGGCAAAAAGAAGACGCACGAGCTCCTCAACGACATCAAAGATGTCCACGTCATGAACCTTCCGCACGCCCGCAATGCTAAATGGCCTCCTCGCGTATGGCGCGAGGAATGCGTTGCGCTCAAGGAAGAGCTCGAGCGACGTTACGATATCGAAATCACCGACGAAATGCTGTAGGCAAGTCGAGATATCTTCCCCTCTTTACGGGATGATATGTCTCAACCGCCAGCCCCGTCCACGCGAAAAAAATGCCGAGTCGCTTTTGCGGACTCGGCATTTTTTGATAGCGAATTGGCTAAACGGCGTTATTTGCCCGCCAAAACGTCAAGATCGATAGGACCGGAAACGGAACCGTCGGCCTCTGCAGCCTTGATCTGCTCGTCGGTATAGCCCAAATCACGCATGATTTCCTCGGTTGCGCTGCCCAGCTTATCGGAAGGCGTGTAGTTGGGAGCTTCCTCGGACTCGAACTGAATGGGGGGAGTGGGAACCCAACGCTCTGCCTCGGGATACTTGATCTTAACCAGATAATCGTTCACCAGAGCGTTCTGGTCTTCATAGACATCAAGCGGGGTCTGACACAACTCGCAAGGAATGCCTGCATCCTTGAAGATCTTCAGGGCTTCGGCGGCAGTCATCTTTGCCAGAGCCTCATCCAGAATGCCAACCACTTCGGCGTTCAAGCCATCTGCGTTCATCTTGTTGCAGTTGTTCAAGCGCTCAGAGCCAATAAGGTCCTCGCGGCCGATAAGGCCCATGATCTTGTCGTAGTCGCGATCGTATTCAGGATCGCACATGGCGATAGACTTACCGTCGCCTGCAGTGTAGACGTTGTTGAAGGGGCAGATAACCTCAAGACGGCTCTTGGGATACGGATTGCCGTACTGAGCAGAAATCATGCCCGTCATCAATGCGTAGATAGCAGCATGCTGCAGTGCGCACGTTACGTACTCACCTTCGCCAGTCTGGTTACGCCCGATAATCGCAGCGCAAACGCCAGCAGCAAGGAACATGGAAGCCTGAAGATCGCCATAACCGTTGGTGGGAATCATCGGGGAATCGCCACGGTTTACCGTGGTGCCAAATACGCCGCCACGAGCCATGTAGCAGGTTACGTCAAAGCCAGGATCGTCCTTTTCGGGGCCCTTCTTGCCGTAGCCCAAGCCGTGAGCCATGATGAGCTTCGGATATTTTGCATGCAGGGTTTCCCAGTCGAGACCCATTTTCTTCAGGGATTTCGTACGGGTGTTGGTCAGGAATACATCGGCATCGGCAAGGAGCTTGTCCATAACCTCAGCGCCCGTTTCGCTCTTCAGGTTCAACGAGATGAATCGCTTATTCAAGTTGCACATATCGAAAGCAAGGTTCTCTTCGTCCGACATGGGCATGTTGAATACCGCCGCTTGGGTTACGCGCAGCGGATCACCCTTAGCTGCCTCGACTTTAATGACGTCGGCGCCCCATTCGCCCAATACACGACCAGTCGCAGGCGTTGCCATGTACGTAGTAAGATCGACAATCTTGATTCCCTTAAGTGGTTTCATTGGATCTCCTTTCCCCCTCCCCGGGCGGCTTTTTCGCGTAAGCATTGCACGCATAGCGCCCCTGGTGCGCATACAGCACCCGGAGAATCACAAACCAATGAATCCATTATAGGTTAGCAACGGCAAAGCTATAGATCCAAGTCATTGCATTCAGTAATAATTCCAGTTGAAACTTATAAAAAACCAATCGGGCAGGAAACAGATCCATCAAGGCTGTTGCGGTAATAATTAATAAGAACGAGCTGAATGCAAAAAACGAGCTCCGATTGCCTAAACAGCAACTGGAGCTCGCCTTGGTGAACATAGGTCCCTTTTGGCGCCCTGACGGAAACTCATTTGAATTAACGCGAGGGCCCTTAGACCCCCCCCCTGGAATCCTGAACAAATGCAATTAGTTTTTACCCGATTACTTCCCATCGCGCAAAGCCTTGAGCTTCGCCAAGGTATCGGGGTTGATCCGCTCTGCAACCGTGGAACGACGATGCACTTCAAGGGTGCGGTCGCGTTTGGCCTCGTCGCCTAAATCTTCCATTTCAAGGCTAAAGCCATTGGCGCTCATGCGATCGACGCCGCCGCCAAACACCGTATCCTGGATAGTGGCATCAGAGGTTACCACCATCACCTCCAAACGATTTTCGCGCGCATCATATGCGATTTTCTCGATGACCTTATCGGCAGAAGAGCCATAGGGTGAAAAGACCACCTTCACGCCACCGATACGCTCGGTTTTGCCCGCCGATTCAGGGTTGTCGGCGCCATCAAAAACGATAATCGCCTTGTACTCAGTCCCCGCAAAAGCTGCAACGTCGCTGATCAGCGCCTCGCGAACTTTGTTGAATGTTTCGTGGGTATAGTCCTCTTCGCGCCTCATGTGCACATAGCGCTGACCACTTCGCAGCACATTGTACCCGTCGACGATAAGAAGTTTGTTACGTTTTTTAGCCATGAAAACCGCTCGATTCAAACTAAGGTCCGAATAACACGTTTATGGGGATAATTGATGCCCGCCCTGTACGCAAAACGGAGCTCCGTGCTGAAGTCAAAACAGACAAAGCCCCGACGCGAGCATGGAGCAAACGGGGAAAGAGGCAAGATGCCGTTCCTTATTATTCCCTACATTGCCTCATCCACTCGTACATGCAGGCGGTAGAAGCCTGAGCCACATTCAGAGAGCCAACTTCTCCTGCTTGGGGCAAGGAAACCAAAAAATCGCAGCGTTCCTGGGTAAGGCGAGCAAGGCCTTCGCCTTCGTTGCCCATTACCAGTACCAAGCGGCCCGCCAAGGGCGAATCCCAAATGCACTGCTGCGCCTTTTCGGAAGCGCCGGCAACCCAGAAGTTTTCCTTTTTCAGGTTTTCGATGGTTTGCGCAATGTTGCTAACCTGGGCGATTTTGATATGAGAAACCGCACCGGCGGAGCTTTTGTACGTTGCCGCAGTTACATGAGCCGAACGCTTGTTGGGAATAATGATGCCTGATGCGCCCACCACTTCTGCCGAACGAGCGATAGCGCCCAGGTTGCCTGCATCGGTGATATGGTCAAGCACCACAATAAGTGCCTTGCCGTCATTTGCTTCAGCGCGCTTGTTGGCAGCAATGACAATTTCATTCACATTGGAATACTGATATGAGCCAGTTTCCAGCATAAGGCCCTGGTGAGAACCGCGCTCGGAGCGCTCATCCATTTCATGGCGCTTGATCTGCTTCACCGAAATCTTCATTTTGTGAGCACGGCGAACCACTTCGTCAACCGCTTTGTCGCCCTTCAAGCCTTCAGCGACATACAGGCGCTTAACGGGAACGCCCACTTTCAAAGCTTCCAGTACCGGACGCTTGCCTTCAATATATTCAGCCATGAACAAGCCTTTCAAAAGAAATAATGTGTCCAGCTATGATAGCGCACCAGAATATGAGAACCCGCATTCCGCACCAAAGAGCAGTGCGAATTCGCGAATCGGCGCACTCGCCAAAATCAGAACGCAAACAAAGCAACACCAGGCTGAAAATCAACAAGTCGAATTCCAGATTGGGCGCACACGCCAAATCAATCAGGACATGCGCCAGCCAAGGGACGACCCGAATCCTAAACCAGAGCATACGCCTGTAATCTAGCAAGCGGTCGGGTAGCCCACCCCCCAGCACCGTCCTGAGACCGGCCCATGAGCCCCAAAAACAAAAAAATCGCTCCTAATTGCAACATTTTTGCGATTAGGGATCGTCGCGAGTTCCCTCGATCGCAGATTAAGGCCCGAAAACGCAGCAAAATGGCTATATTGCGACTCTTTTCCGCTTTGTGGGAGCGAAGGGGAGTCCCCAATCGCAAAAATGTTGCAAAAAGCTCGTTATTTTTGTTTTTGCGATTGGCTGATCGTCGCGATGGGACAAACCCCGCCAAGGATGAATCGCATACGCACCGAAATCAGGGCATACACTTGCAGAGCGACAAAAAAACCGCCCGAAGGCGGTTTCGTTCTCAAATATATGGCTGGGCCAGCAGGATTCCCGCGCTCTGCGAGCGCTCTCCCCCTTGGCGCAAGCGCCTGCAGGCAAATCCCTAAAAACGTGCCACAGGCACGTTTTCTTTACGGGATTTCACCTCATCGGTTCGAACCCTTTGCATCCGGCAAGGCAACAAAAAACCGCCCGAAGGCGGTTTCGTCTCAAATATATGGCTGGGCCAGCAGGATTCGAACCTACATAACTGGTACCAAAAACCAGGGTCCTGCCATTGGACGATGGCCCAGCGTATGCCATAAGGCGTTTTGTGATTATAACGTATCTGGCATGGTCAAGCCAAACAAACAGCCGATTCGCCAAAACGCCACAACCCCATATGAGTGCCGTCATACCACGTACAGGGAGAGGAGAACCTATCGCGCTCTTAGCTCCCAAAACGCCACGGCACTCGCAGCAGCAACATTGAGAGAATCAACTCCATGCGCCATAGGGATCTTCACCGTATAGTCGCATGCGGCTATGGTGTGCTGCGACAGACCATCGCCCTCCGTGCCCATGATGATGGCAAGTTTTTCACATTCTTTGAGCTCAGGGCAGTCGAGGCTTACCGAATTGTCATCAAGAGCCATGGCCGCAGTCTTGAATCCTAGGCTCCGTAACTTGGCAATACCACCCTGGGGCCATTCCTCCCCCGGCTGATCTCCGATGCGCGTCCAAGGCACCTGGAACACCGTGCCCATAGAAACACGAACCGCGCGACGGTACAAAGGATCACAGCATGCGGGCGTGCACAAAACCGCATCCACCCCCAACGCCGCAGCACTGCGGAAAGCGGCACCCACGTTTGTATGGTTGGTAATGTCTTCCAAGATGGCAATGCGGCGTGCATTGGCAACCGTTTCTTCCACCGAAGGCAAAGGTTTGCGGCGCATTGCGCATAGCACGCCACGGGTCAGTTCGTAACCCGCCAACTTTTCAGCCTCTTCAGCAGGCATAACGAAAACAGTAAGGCCGCCTTCTTCAACAGGCTTATTGCCGCCCATACGATCTACAAGACCAGCCATGCGCTCAAAACGATGCTCGGGCACCAAGAGGGAAATCGGCTGATAGCCCGCCGCCAACGCACGGTCGATAACCTTGTCCGATTCGGCGATGAAAATTCCCTTTTCCGGCTCAAGCTTATTGCGCAACTGAAGCTCCGTCAGGCGCGCGTACACATCAAGTCGCGGATCCTCCAAAGAAGTTGGGTACTCAATCATTGAAAGCCTTTCAATAGCTGTCTTTTCCCTATGTGCAACGCACCCGCCGACCGCCACGAAACGGGAGCTACACCACCAGCAACGCCAACAGCGGCAAAGTGACGATCGAGAGGATGGTGGTTATGAAAGTTCCACGCGACATAGTCATGGTATCGCCGCCATAGGCCAAGCACATCATAATGCCCGATGAAGCAGCCGGCATCGCCGACTCAATCACGATAACCGCAAGAATATACGGATCATGGATAAAGATACCGCCTATGAAAAAGATGAGCAGCGGCACACCTGCCAAACGCATGAACGAAGTGAGGTAGCTCCAGCCATCGTTCACCATCTGCTTCAAGGGCTGCTTGGCGAGCGTCGATCCGATTACCAACATGGCTGCCGGCACCGTCATCTGTCCCAACAGATTACACGTCTGACCGATATAGCCCGAGTCGGTAACGCCGAATAGGGCAAGAAACATAGCAATGAAGCAGCTGATGAGGCAGGGGCTCACAAGTTGCTTGCCGATAGCCTTCACCTGTTCTTTTAGCGGCTTTTTGGCCACCACGCCTTCTGTTCCTGTACTCGCGATAAACAACATTCCAACCGAGAACATAAAGACATTGTAGGGAATGTTGTAAACAGCGCCGTAGAGCACGGCGTCATTCCCCATGATGGCACCCAACACCGCGAAGCCGATAAAGCCCGTATTTCCGAACGATATGAGATAAGCATGCGCACCCTGCGCCGGCTTCGGCACGCCCCGATATACCACACGCACGAAAACCCACGCAAACAAGCAGATGAAAAAGTAGAGCACGGTCGAACACACCAGCAACATCAGGATGGTGTTGGAATCGGGCAAATTCGTGTTGCCCAACACCGAATTTAGGATCATACCGGGAAGCGCCACCGTCATGACGAGCTTAGAAAGCAGGGCGTCGAAGGCGTCGTTCATTAAGTGAAGTTTGCGCGCCAACGCGCCAAGCAGCACCACGGTGAACAGAATGAGCATCTGCAATCCAGCGTGTGTGAGAACTTCCACAAACAACCCCTTATGTAGCTACCGATTGCGCCTTTGAGGCGCAAAGCAATTATAGGGTAAGGGAAGTATGCGAATGGATAAGCAGGGCAAAGGTGGCAGCAACGCGGTCGATGAAGAAAAACCGTTAATATTGCCTCCATGCTCCAGCATCCGATGCCCTCGGAAATTATACACCTGCCA
>OLQO01001167.1_pt1 | contig 18317 bp, 21 predicted proteins | sample 1672281 | NCBI WGS metagenome assembly OLQO01 (sample SAMEA3136667, study PRJEB25190) | human gut metagenome | biome: human gut; feature: human-associated habitat; material: faeces | place: Austria | collected 2013
CTTAGCCACAGAAGCTGCTCCTCCTACAGTACATCTATATGTATACCCAGTAGATGTGTTCAGATACATATCATTCACTAATGCATCTGTAATTCCTGAACCTGAAAATACTGTTGCTGTTGTACTTGTTTCCGTAATTGCTGTTCCTGCGTTCCATCTGCTGCCACGTGTTCCAGTTGCTCCCTTGTCTCCGGTTGCTCCCTTAGCCCCTGTATCTCCTTTTTGTCCCTGTGGGCCTGTCATTCCAGTAGCACCTGAAAGATCTGTGATATAGGCATATGCTGTCTTTCCCTTTACATAGAGTTTCGCATTATCGACATCATTGACATTTCCTGTGTCGATCATGACGAACTGTCCTTCTTTCACTCCATCTGAGGAGAATCCAGAATTCATTGCTGACACGGAGGCGAACGTTTTTGCGATTGCGAACGGATCTCCCTTATCTCCTTTTGCCCCGGTTGGTCCCTGTGGACCTGTCGCTCCAGTTGCTCCTTTTTCTCCCTGTGGGCCAGTCGCTCCGGTTGCTCCGGTTGGTCCCTGTGGGCCTGTCGCTCCGGTATCTCCCTTTGCACCTTTCAGTGAAGCAATATACTGTGCTTCTGTTTTTCCTGCATTTCCAGACTGTGCAAGCCATACCTGATACGCTGATTTGCCTGTCGGTCCTGTTTCTCCCTGTGGTCCCTGTGGACCTGTTGCTCCAGTTGCTCCTTTTTCTCCCTGTGGCCCCTGTGGTCCAATAATCGATCCTAAATCTACCTCTCTTGCCATGTTTCTTTTCCTTCCTTTCTTTTGAAAAAATTTATAATAAAAAACACCAGCCGAAGCCAGTGCTTTCTATCCTATAAATATATTGCGATCAGATGTCCATCTCGTACTTCAAATTCCGGTGGTTTTCCATCTTTTCCTTTCAGATCTTCCAATGGAACAAGATCATTCCAGTCATTTTGATTTGTATATCTCCATTGCAGAGCTGTACCATTGTTCCGGATCTCAATCTCATTTCCTCCGGATGTATTTATTCTTACCTTATCTCCTACCGGTTGGCCTTGAGACATAAGCTGCAGATTGCCATCTGTGATGGTGATATTGTCGGCTTTTGTTTGCAGAAATTCTAATACCTGTTTTAACACTTGGTTTTCATTTGATGCGTTGTAGTCAATTGGTTTTTTTCTCTTGATTACCGGAAGTCTTACTCTCCCAATGGTTTTTCCTTCCTCTGAACTTGATATATAGATATAAGCATCTATATCTTCTCCTTCCGTCAAGAAATCATTTGGAATATCTGCTATAATCTTGTCACATATCACAGTTGCTTCAATAATTTTCGCCGGCCTACATCCGCGCCAATATGAGAAATGGACTTCTACAGCCTCTTGTTCAGATGGTAGGTTAAGTCCCTGAATCTGCAGTTTCTGTCCATAATCCCATTGTGTCAACCCGTATGCAGTCTTTTCTTTTTCTCCCTCTTCGAAATATACTCTTATCATGCTGTCACCTCCAATACATATTTCAATCTTCCATCCACAATTTTCAGCGGTGGGGCTGTATCATATGAGTTGTATGTCAGGATAAGATGTCCAGATTCTACCGACATTGCAAATACTCCCGGATCTAATGATGTGATTACTGCATTCGCATCTTTTCCTGCCGGCCCTTGTGGTCCAACTGGTCCGATATCACCTCTTGGACCCTTTTCTCCGTCTTTTCCTGGTTCTCCCTGAATCCCCTGTTTGCCCTGCGGGCCAGTTGCTCCGGTTGCTCCTCGGAAATCTCCATTTTGTATCTTCTTTGTTAGTGTCTCACTAATCTCTTCCGCTGTCTTTGCAGCATTCTCAGCATGCTTTGTAGCTTCTTCCATGCCTTTTATGAAGTTGTTCATCCATCCAGCTTCATTCTCGCTTTCCGGAACATCTCCTTCACTGAAATTCCGATGTACTTCTATCGGCTGATCGAATGTTACAAGCGTCTCCTCATCCATTGTGAGTACAATCTGAAGCACACTTTTTCCAAGTTCTGCGAATGTCTGGTCTTTCACAATCACCCTCACGGTATTCTCAATGATCGGGCATACATTATATGTTGCTTTTTTTGACGGCTTCAACACGAATGCTTTTGCCGTTGCCCCTTCCGGAATCTCATAATCCCGGAAATGGAAATAGATTGGGAGAGCATTCGTCCCTCTTACATAATCAATCTTTTCCTTAATCCTGTTCTCCAGCACATAGACATCTCGTTCTATATAGTTCACTTTTCTCCTCCTTATCCAGGAATCCATCTGACGATATACAACCCTTGCACCGGTGCAACTCCGCCTCCCGGATATCTCAGCACATACTTCCACGGAAAGTTATAGTATCCATGCACATGAATCTCTTTTCCGGTCTGATCTCCGGTCTGTCCTCCGGTAATTCCACCGAATTCGTTCTGTGAAGCAGCAACCAGCTGACCATTCCCAAGTGACATTTCTGTATGGTTTCCTGGTTTTAACAGGACGTCCCCCCGGATCAGCCCTGATCCGGTGGCTAGATTGACCTGTGAAGTCACATCCTTGAAGCCTGCTGCCAGAAACACATCATACATTGTTCCTGTAGCTGGTGTGTATCCTGGCCTCGTATTCAGCCCTGCATTGTAGTATGCCCAGCAGATTAATGAGGAACAATCGTAATCTGGTCCGTCTCTGTGCGCCTGATCGTATCCATGACTGTTATCGTTCGCAATCGATATTGCCCATTCCACTGCCTTTTCAATAACCTGACTCCCGGCATCGTATTTCTGCAAGTAGTTATACCACTTTCTTGCGCAGCTCCGTCTTTCGGATTCAACCTCTACACCGGCACGCTCGAAGTTCTTCAGGAAGGCACTGGCCAAGTATTCCGGAGACTCTGAACTGCTCTTGAACTGTTCCCAAGTCATTCTATAAGCACTGGTGGAAATCCACTGACCTTTCGATGCTGACAGTGCATCAATCCAATAGAGCTGACCATTAGGATCCGTGATATCGTACTCGTTTGAGTTCGCCCAGTCTGTGTAATTTGTAGCCGGTGTCCACTGGACAAGTCCGTATCCTCCACTGTAATTCCCGTATTTCAGACTCTGCCACAAACCCGGATTGATGTTTGACTCTTTCTCCATATTGCCGAGAATGCCGCCGATCGCGTTCAGCGTCCATCCTTTAGCTGAGAAATACTTCCATACTTCATAAGCATTTCCTTGCATCTGCGATTCGCTCAGATAGTTATTGCTTATTGTCCAAGCCATCAGAACGCACCTTCTTTCGTTGTACCACCCATGAGGAAGCCTTTTCTGAAATCGAGATACGTTCCGTCAGAGAACACTGCACGTCCAGTCTTTCCTGCATAACCGTCTGGTCCGATTTTGTCAGTATCAAAATATATTTCATCACCAAATATTCTCATCAGCGTATGTGAATCTGTTGCATCTTCAAACGTTCCTCCGTATCGAACCACAATTGCATCTCCTGACCTTTCTATGAATATAGGATTGCTTTTATCTCTCTCGGAAAACATAATTGAACCGGATTTTATTTCTGTTCTTCTGTTCAATCCACCAACATTCTCACATACATAACTTCCAATAGCATAGACTCCATCCTTGTCAAGACGGACGATTTCTTTTCCGCTTGCATTCAGGACTCTTGCAATACCGTTTCCGTTATCCTCGCCTCCAAGCTCCAGTGTTCCGCCCTTGATTCGGTCAGCAAGCATCGTTCCGGCAACGATGAAATCTGCGAAGAATCCCTGTCCTGTTCCGAAGGTACTCCACTTCCAATCTCTTCCATCTGCTGTGCGCTCTGAAGCGATCTCGAATCCCAATGTTCCAAGACACATAGCACCAAACGTTTCAGACTTCGGATCAAGATCTTCAAAAAGAATTGCCCTTACCGTCTGCTTTTTTGCGACCGTAGACTGTGCTTTCATCTGAGCCTTAACGCCATTGATGATTCCTTGGATCTGCTGCCCGATCACAGTTCCATCTGAACGGATTGACTGGTCAACCCGGCTCATTACGGAAGAAACATTGTTCAGAAAATTGTATTGAAACTCTCCTAATTTCACAAATGTCAACTTGTTCCTAACCGCATCCCATTCCAACTCAATCACTCTTGCATCTGACTTAATTCCAAGTTTTGAGTGATTACAGTGCACGGTATCTCCTAGTGATACCATTTCCAGGCTTTTTACATCTTCGTATAGTTCTGTATTCTGCAGAAGCTCCATGTCTGCTTCAATGGTTACTTTCGGCTTATCCACACCTTCGTCATATTGTTCCTGGCATTTCTTTTTCAACGCTTCCTCTAGCTGTTTCTGCGTTTCACATATTGTCACTCCGTTCTCTTCGTCATCCTCCTGCGCATCTTCACGCATTTTCACATCCTCGAACTTCATTGTTCTGTAATGTATTGTCGGATATTTTTCAATCAGAGGTGAGTCCACCCACGGTGTGTCTCCCTCGATCATATATCCATTGTAAGATTTTGGAACAATCCTTGTAGCAACTTCACTCATGTCTACCATCTCTGAAAAGCCATCCTTAACTATGTTTTTTCCATACATCACCTGTACACCATAGTCTCCTCCTGCTTTTTCATTGATGATCACTTGATAATTATCATACAGGATTTCCCCGCCCCATCTGGAAACAAATGCATTATCATCACTTCCATTGATTGCCTCTATCAGGTTCATCGTCTGATAATAGGCTGTTGATACCTTCTTGATGTCCGATTTTGCCTGATATTGCGGAGTTTTCTCTGTCATAACGTCCAGAGCCTCCTGTCCACTTTTGTTTGTTGGTCTGACATCTACCAGGAAACAATCTTCTTTAGCATCCATAAAAATAGGAGTAAGTTCTGCACTTACCCCCGAATCTTTCTTTTCTTTGCTTCTTATCCGAAATAGTTGGATTCCATTAAAAGACGGCATTTTCACTACTGCATTTTCCTCAATGTACTTCCATCTTCCTTCTAGGTCAATCGGATGTTCTATATTCGCTGTCCATTCTCCATTGAGGATGACATGAATAATGGCTTCTTCCGGAAGCAGTGTCATATCTCCATTATGCCTATAATCTATATTATCCTGTCGGTATATCTGAATCATAAGCACCTCCAGTTTGGAATCACTTCCAGCTCGAATCCATCTGTGATTGCTATATCATTCATTCCTTCCTGTAGCACAAGATCGTCATAATCCCCAAATACCGCTGTATTGCTCAGTGTTCCATCTTCGCGATAAGCCAGCTTTCTGTCTGTATCAATCGTCAGATTCTGTCCAACATCAGCTTCCATTCTCTTCCCATTGACCATCAAGCTGCATCTTCCTTCTCCATAGATCTTGTAAATTGGGTAAGATATCTCGTATGGATTCCTCTTCACTTCTTCCGCCGAATGAGGATGCTGTCCCTTGTCCAGATACCGCAGACCATCCTTTGTTGTGAAGGTTGCTGTAAAATTGCAGATTCTCTCACTTGTATGTTCTGCTTCGTCCATCTGAACTTTCAGGATTTTGTAAAAATGTCCTGGATCTGTCCCAAGTCTTAGCTTCTTATTTCTTCCCGACAGCCACTTTCGTGCTTTTCCAAGACGATTCTCCCAATCTTCACTCTTTCCTATAAAATTGAATGATATCTTAATCTCTGTTGATTCGTAGCCCCCATCCAGCAGATACATGGTTCCATCACTCCCCGGTATTTCTATCGAAGATTCTTTTCTTACTGCTGTTGGCATTGAAGGAAGCTCTTTCGCATAGATCTCCATGCTTGAGCCTGATATTCCGTTGTATTCTACTTCCATCATGCTCCCACAGCTCCTTTCTTCCATTTCACGCTGGAGGATATCTTCCTGATTACCGCGTCCGTAAGAATCTCTGCAAGCTTCTTATCGCCCAGTGCAATGTTATTTTCAATAACAAATGTCAGCTCTGACAGTGCCTCTGCAATCATCTGAGCAAGCGCAGCATTGTTTGTCTGCATCTCATCACGGATGTATGTCTTCAGCAAGTCAATTGGAAGAACCGCCTCTGCTCCTGCTTCTCCACCGCCCATTGCTCTATCTCCGTTCATGCCGAAAATAGTTGGGCTGTTCAAGATACCGCCGTTTGCGTACCAGTCAACCGAAAACTTTGGAACTTTTGGCGGAACAAGCGACCATTCTCCACTCGCTTTGAAATGTGGAAGTTTAATTTTGGGGAGTTTCCACTCAAAGTTGAAAAATCCCTTGATTTTGTCGATTACTCCCTTGATGAAATCACGAATCGATGTAAACACCGCATTGACTCCGTCTCTGAACCACTCGCACTTTGTATATAACAATGCAAAAATTGCAATCAACGCAACAACTGCTGCGATAACCAAAAAGATTGGATTTGCCATAAGAATTGCGTTAAATGCTGCGAAGGCTGTTTTTGCCCCACTGATGGTTGGCGTTAGCTTTGATGTGACATCAATCACAGTGGACACGCCACCAGAAACCTTGCTGATTATACTGAAGACGGGTCCTAGTGCTGCAACCAACAGCGCACACTTGATTATCATTTCCTGTGTACCAGGAGACAGTGAATTCCAACCATCAATGATGTCATGAAGAATCGGAGTGACAATATGTAAACAATCCGCAAGGACTGGTCCTAATGCATTTCCAACTTCAAATCCAGCATCTTTCAATTCGTTCAGTGTCAACTTAAACTGGTCAGCCGGATCCAGTGTAGCTTCAAACGTATCGTTGACACTTCCGAGGTTATCATTGAGCGATGCGCCTAATTCGTCAAAGTTTAACTTTCCACTTTGGCAGAACTCTGCGAGTGCTGGACCAGCTTTCGCTCCGAACAGCTCAACCGCAGCATTGTAAGCCTCAGAAGAACTCCCTGCATTAACCATCGTATCTTGCAGTTCTGACAGCGCATCTTTCATGCTCTTGCCCTCTTTTGATGCATTGACAAGGGCTTTCTTAAGTCCTGCCATAACTGCACTTGTGTCAACTCCTGACGTCTCGCACTGACCGAGAAATGTAGCAGCGTCTGCTGCAGACATCCCTAGTTCCTTGAGTGATGCTGCGTTGCTCACCATCGATGAGGATAGAGTATCCATTGAGATTCCAGTATCCTGTCCGACTTTGTTCATTGTGTCGAGCAATGCGCCAGCATCTTCAGCTGTCAGATTGAATGCCTCAATAACTTTCTGAGTGTTATCAACGGAAGAAGATACGTCTGTATCATTTAATTCGGCGAACCGAACAAACTTTGCCGATAAGTCTTCCAGTTCTTGTCCTGTGAGATGGAATCGTGTGTTGACCTCTCCAACAGCAGAACCAGCTGTCGCAAAGTCTGTTGGAATGGTTTTTGCGATATTTCTTGCGGAATCCTGCATTTCTTCCAGCGCATCGCCAGTAGCTCCTGTCTTCTGCACGATGATGTCCATTCCTTCATCGACTTGCGCCCATGATGCCATGATGCCTGCGCCTGCTGCCGCAACTGGAGCCGTCACATTCTTTGTGAGTGAACTTCCAATCTTTCCGGTGGTATCGCTGAAGTCCTTAACCTTCTTGGAGTAATCTTCCAGTGTCGCAGCACCGCTTTCCAGCTTCTTGTTTACATCTTCAAGTCCGCTCTTGTAGTTATTCAGAGATGCTTTCGCATTATCCAATTGCTGCCTTGTTTTGGAGATAGCAGCTTCATCTCGCACTTGTGCGTTCTCCTGTGCTTTCAAGATTTCTGTCAGCCTATCTACTTTCTGCGTGTACGCTTCTGTCTGATTCTGCAGATATTCCTGTGTAGCTCTCAGCTTTTCAGCAGATGATGTACTTTTGTCCCACTCGGATTTCGCAAGTTTAAATGCTGACCTATTCTCGTTCACTGCATTATTTACGTCTGTCAATGATTTCTTAAAGTCAACAGCTCCGTCTGCTTTAAATGTCAAGCCTACAGTTTTCAAATCAGTACTCCCCAATCAAAGCCCCTCCTTTCGCTTTTTCTAGTTCGCAGAATACCTCTAGGCACTCATTAAAAAAGACGGGATCTGAGTTCCAAAATTCCTCTTCGCTCATTCCCATCTTTCTCGCTGAGACCATATATTCTGCCCAGTTTATATCCATTACTTCGCTGATTTCTTCGTCCTTGGAGCAACAGACTTCTTCGCCTGTTCTTTTTTTTTATATTCGTTGAGTCTTTTTTCAAACTCCTCGAAAATCTCACGGATGCTGTCGGCATCCATCGGAGTCAGCATCATTGCCTCTTCCTCGTCTACTTTGAGACCGTTTGACCGAAGAATCACATAGATTAGTTTGCCTGCAAGTTCGACATTCTCCTCTTCGGTCAGATCTTCCTCTGTTCTTCCGTCCAGTTTTTTGTCAATCCCATTCATTTTCACTAGATATAAAGTGTAAAAATTAACTTTTACTTCTAATTTCGATCCGTCTGTTAATTTAATCAGCTTGGATTTCATGCGATCACGCTCCTACTGCTGTTGTAAGGTCTGCATCCGTCAGAATCGGTTTTGCGAAGAACTTCTCTTCTGTAAGTCCTTCTGGTGCCGTGGACTCTGTGACCTTGCTCACGATGTTTCCTGCTGCGTCAAACGGATATGCTCTAATCTTGATCGTGTCGGTCTGTTCACTTGCTTTTTCTTCAGATGTTGCAATATCATCAGAGTTCTCAACAAGCTTGCATTTTGGGAACCACTCATAACGAGATTTTCCGTTTTTCAGTTTTACAACCTTGCCATAAGCGAAGAATGGTCTTTCGCTCTTTCCGCCGGCAAGGATAAGTCCTCCTGTTCCTTTTGTCTCTCCGCGCATTTTGGATATTGTATCGTCCGGGAATGCGATCACAGATACCTCAATGTCGATGCTGGACATCGGTGAATCTGAATCATAGATTTTTCCGGATGCATACACATCACTTGTCTCGGAGTTCTCAGTTACCTTTACACTCTTAACGACTTCTGTTTTTTCAACATCAGCTTCGTAAGTACCGTCGTACTCTCCACCCTCTGTTGTGTTTGCAAAACACATATACTGTGCACCGACTGTCTGTTTCATAGCCGGTTTTTTTGTATTAATAGCCATTTATTAGCCTCCTAACCGAAGATGGATTCTGCCATCTTCTTATAGTATTTTTCTTTGTTTCTTTCAAAGAGTGGCTTCAAGTGTACCCTTGCTGCCATCTTCCTGGTTCCATGCTCAAGCATTGGACCGTAATACTTGCCCCATCCAACTTTGATTCCGCTGTCAGTTCTTTCCAGTGCAAATGTATTCACGATATGCGTATACCCTGCTTTGGTAATCTGACTTCGTGGTTTTGGGAGTCTAAGAAGGTCATTAACGAACTCCTTCGCTCCCTCTTCCACTGCGTCAAGTGCTTTGTCAGAGCTTACATTCTCAGAATACTGTTTCAACAGTTCCTCGAAATCTTCAAATCCTCCACCGTCAAAGGTTATCTCGCTACTCATCCAATCACTCCATCAGTTGTTATTGAAAAATAAGAGTGCCATACACGGTCTTCTGTCACGTATTCGTGAGCAATGGTCGGATGGTAGCCAAGCTCATTCAGGCGTTTTTTCAGTTCGATTAACTTTGGATTACGAGGTTTCTTTGCGTAAATACTAATCTGCCATGTGATTTCATTCTCATAATCATCACCAGATGCCATTGCGTCTTCCCACATGATTTCCCAGTAATCAATTCTCGGAAATACTTTTTCATTTTTGAGACTACTGACCCCCTCGTTAACAGGACAGCCTATATCGTGCAGAATCTCACTTAATTCTTTCTGTGTCATTGATTACCTCTCTTTCATATGCCGGTGTCTTCAATGTCAATTCCGACTCCCTGAAACCGTCTTTTGTGGTGGTATGTGCTACGTTGTAGACCTCATGTTGTTCTCCGTCAATGATGCAGACGCACTTACTATCCACACCTTTAAATTGTGGTATTGCGAGCTTCATGGTCACTTCCACGCTATCCGCTGAAAGCTTTGCTCTGGTGGTGTCATACACCGAAAGTTCTCGATACCACACTTTCAATCCAATGCGTTCAAGTTTTTCTTCCGGATAGTCCCCTGATTCATCGTTTACTATCCTGCGAATCTCAAGGACTCCGTCTACATACTCAGGCATTGCCATTCGCACTCACCTCCGTCTCCATTTGCCACGTAAGAATCACGCTTGAATAATTATTCATGAATTCGCTAACTCTGTGGTGGTAAGCATAATATACATAGTTTTTCAGCAGCATCCTATATGTGAGATCTGTCGTTATACTACAGCCTGGATTCAATCTCCCGACTGTATACTCTCCTTCTTTGATGAGATTGATCAATTGATCGTCATCATAGTAAGGAGGAATCTGGAACTCTTTGAGTACTTCATCTACCAGCGTGGCTAATTCTTCATTACTCATATCTTATCCCTTACTGCTTTGGCACCGTTACCTGTGTTACTGGGAGAACATACTCCTCAAGTTTTGTTACGTCAAAAATAACTGCAACATTGTCATCCACAGCTCTACCGTTTGCATGGCATTTAGCTACGATAAGGTCTGCATCCTCAATCGCTTTTGTCTGATCATACTCGTCAACGCGAACTCCTGCTGTTCCCATTGTGTAGTATCCGGCGATTGTAAATGCAGCTTTTCCTTTTGGACAGTTGGCATCAACAATTTTTTCGATGTCAATGAATGACTTGTTGACATATCCGCCTGTCAGAGCCTCTCCGTACATACACGGATCCACATATTCTGCTTCGTCTGACGGATTGCAGATAAGATAGAGCTTATCAACCACACGTTTTCCATCATTAGTAAGAGTTTTTCTCACCGGAGCAAGTCCTTTCGGAGAGAATTTTGTAACCGTAGTGAGAACAGTTTTTGCTTTATTTGTTCCGGCTGACTCTACGTTTCCAATCTGACGAAAGATTCCGATTGGACCTGTCTTTCCATCTCCATCGAGGTATCCTTTTACAAGTCCGTCCTGCATGGCCTCAGACAGAATAGCCATGAAATATCTGTCAACGAATTCCATAGACAGCTCTCTGATTGATTTTGGAATAACAAGGTAAGCTGTGAGCTTGTGAAGGTCAATATTCAGAGCTGTTACCTCTGCTGAAAGTTCGCCTTTGATAGCGTCCGTAAGAGGACCCCAAACCGCTGCACCTGAATGAGATGCCACAATCCATTTCTTCACGTTTGCCGGTGCCATATTTACAAGTTTCAGGATTGGCGATGTTTTCTTAACATCATCCAGTGTACGATCAATAATCTCTGTCGGAATGATGTCGATCTGATTTGCTGTGAACGCCTGCTTGATGTCCTTAAAATTCTCGTAGAATTTCTTTTCTTTCTGAGACAGGTTACGGAGTCCAAGCTGTCTCTTGTAATCTGCATCTCTGCTTGCTCTTTCTGCCTCTGCTACTACCTGCTGAATCAGATCGGCGTGCATTGCTTCATCGATCATTTCAATTGACTGCATAATTGCTTCTGCTTTCTGATCTGCCGGTGCATTGTCCAGAAGCTGTTTCACTTTGTCTTTTACTTCCTGGCTTAAATCTTCAATCCTCATTCTTCATTTCCTCCTAACCAAAAAATGCACCCCAACCGGTGCTATCCTTTTCTTCCGTCTTTTCTTTTTTCTTATGAGTCAGCTGATAGAACTCAGCTAACTGCTTCTGATGCTCATTTCTGCTTTTCAGTTCCATCTGAAGTGCCTTGTTTTCTTTGATTACCTCCTGCAGTTTCATATCCGGATCTTCCACCTTCTGCGCAACGCCAATCTCATCAATCAAGCCATACTCCAGAGCCTTCTGTGGAGATAAGGTTGTAGTCTTATGCATCATCTCCCGGAGCTCTTCTTCTGAAACCGTAGCCCGCTGCATGAACAGAGCCACACAACTGTCCATTGCTACATCCAGATTGTCTGCTTCTGCCCTCAGATCTGCTGCATTTCCTGTAACTGTCTCCCACATATCATGAATAATGGCTGTTGTTCCCTGTCCCATGATACGCTTATCACACGCCTGCAAAATTGTAAATGCGATAGAATGACATCCGCCCATTACAATTCCCGTCTTATAGGATCCATGCTGTTGAAGCATGTTGTAAATGGCTGTCCCCTGGTCTACGCTTCCACCATTGCTGTTGAAATAGATCTTGATCTCATCTGTTTCCGGAATGGCATCCAGAAGTTCCTTGAAATGCTTGGCTGATGTCTCAGAGTCATCATACTGCCATGTATCCCAATTGAACGGACCAATTTTTCTAATCTCATCAAAAATGAAAATCTCATGCACGTTATCCGTTTGCTGGAATCTATACACAACTTTTTTCTGTTCCATGTTCTTTTCCTTTCCCTGTTATTACTGTTTAACGGACAGCTCCGAGATAATTGGATCACCTCCTATGAATCAGGTTTCTTGTGCCGCATTGTTGCTTCCCTCCCCTCCGTAATTCTTTGTCAGAGCTCGCTCTGTACTGAATTCTGTATTGAGTAACGGATATCCAACCATCCCTCTGATTTCGTCGAGATGGAATCCAATTCCTCTGAGTTTATCAAGATTTACTGCACTGTCTACAACATCAACATGTTTAAAGCGTGCAAGCCATACCATGACTTTCTCGTTTTTACTGCAGTAATCATCCTCTCCGACAACATAAGCTGTCAAAGTATCATTTATCACTTCTGCTACCGGACTGACAGCATATGTGATAAATTCATTTGTTGCGTCTGATTTTTCTGTGATATTGCCATTAAATACAGCCTCTGGAATGTCGAAAGCATTTGCCACCTCGTTATTGATCTGCAAAGCCATCTTTGTCAGTTCTTCAGCTTTCACTGCTGTGTTTATTTGCAGCTGTTCCACGGATGCATTCTCTTGTTCTGTTAAAACTTCAAGGGCATCTGACGTCAGTAGTTTTTTAATTTTTAAAACATACTGGTCTTTTGTCATTACCTTGTCTGTACCATCTGCCTGCTTTTCTCTGAATGATAATGCATTCGTTCCAAGCTTCAGTTTGAATCTCGGTTGGCTGGACAGCTGCATCATTGCATTAATGGAATCCATCGTCTTATCAAATTGCCCTACTACATTCTGTAAGTACAATCGAATCCTTGCATTGTCATATCTTAGATGAATCACTTCATCAGATTGAAATGTGCTGAAAATTGTAAGATTTTCACCTCCGCAGCTTAACATCACATCTTTGTAAACTCGCTTCGCCATCACTTCATTCGTGTGTGACCATGATGTTGCTCTGTAATATTTACCTTTTAGCGGAATAATCAGAGCTTCTTGTTCTGTTAGCAGCTGCTTAACCACTTCCGTCCAGAACACTGTTCCACATTCATGGTCATTTGGCTGTACATTTAGCCTGTATTCTTTCTTATTTTTTTCTTTGCTCTCCGTCTGGATCAGTATGTCAGACTTCGCTATTGCCTTGGCGATCATCGTAATTGCTTTCTCGATGGCAAGCTTTGAAAGATTCAGCTTTTCCATGTCAATTGCAATGATTTCTGCTAAAGACTGTATCTCTTTATTTCTGTCTTGAAATAAAAAATCAAACATTTTCTCTTTCTCCTATTAAACATAGATTATCTGAACTTCCAGCTCATCCTTGCAGAACATAGCCACATCAAAAGCCATAAATCCATCATTTTTTCTCAATTTCGGTTCTATCTTGCCGAAATTTTTATTTCCAAACTTATCCTCGCTCACGCTTGTGTTATTCGTGTACCACCGCATGATTGCTGATGGTCCGAAGTTGATCATCCCCTGTGAGAACATAGACTGGATGAACGGTGCGATGATCCCAGTGGCTGATGTTATCTTTCGAATCAGTCTGACAATGCCATGCGGATTCTTCTTGTCTTCAATCGTGAGTCCTCTTTCCTCAAAGGCTTGCTTGAACAAGGTGTATCTATATGTGTCCATTGCGATTTTCTTAACTTCGTAGCTTCGCATCTGCTCCATGCACCAATCAGCAATTAGATTCACGTCAATTACTGGTCCAGGAACAACTTCAAAGTCCTCAAATTCTGCTTGTCCAGCATTTCGCAATGGAAATTTAATGGAATCAATAAACGGAGAGTCTGCACAGATCCATGTGTGTTGTCTCCATATCCATTCTCCATCATCTGTCTTGGTCAGAATACCTGCAGACGCGAAGTCGCGCACATCCGCATAGTCAATGCCGATCACTGCTGCCTGTCCTCGCGTGTCCAATGTTATCCGCGGAATCTTTCGTTCCAGTTCTTCCATTGTCTCGCCTTCATAACATGCTCTCAGGACATTTTGCCATGTTGTGACCGTCTCCTCTTCCTTTCGTGCCGATCTGTCCATTCGTTTTGTAATAAATTCAGCACGCTTTGACGGAATCTTCTTCATTTCCAGATAATCATGCATGATCTGATTCGCAAGAATCGGCATATATTCCATCGACGGATTCGCCTTATGCCATGCCTCCGGATCATCAACTTCCTTCATGTCATCAATCTCGCAAATAAAAGGGAAGTACCCTAGCAGATTCTCTCCCGTCTCCAAGATTTCTGCACACATTGCCGAAATTTCATCCAGCGGACCGTCTCTGACATAGCCATCTGTTGTGATAATAAACTCTCTCGAATGCTTGACCTTACCAAAAGAGGATTCAAATACATTGATCTGGTCATAGTTCTCGTAGGCATGGATTTCGTTCAGGACAAGACATCCTGTTCGCTTACCATCCTTGGTCTTTGCGTTCGAAGTGTTGTATTTCATCTCCGATCCTGTTGCCAGGTTCGTGATAAGTTCCTTTGTGACCGAAAACTTTCCCTTGAATTTTGGATTATCATGTAGCATGTCATAAGCTACCTTGAATGTGTCCTTAACCTGGCTCTCTGAGTTCGCCACAATTTCAACATGGTAATTTTTCACTCCGTAGAGCGGAGTCTGAAAGAAATTTACCAGCGGCACGATGAATCCATCTTTACCATTTCCACGCCCTTCCTTGATGAAGAACTTTGAAAATACTGGAATGTCATCCACATACATAAATGCAAAGGCATAAATGAACTTTTGGAATGGAAATAGTTCGTAGTAATTTGTTTTGCAGTACTGTAGACAGTTCCTATATGTTTTTTCATCAAAAAAAACATCGTTTCGCTTCAATGTCGGCTTCACGATGTTTTCTATCAGTAATTTTCTCTTTTTATTTATCCATTTCGGATGCTCTTCGGCATATTTGAGATAGTCATCAATTTCCTTACAAGTAACCATCAGTCGATTGCTCCGGTTCCGGAATTGGTTCTTTCAGTTTCAGGTCTGCAAGAATCTTTAACATGGTTGCTGTAGTCTTCTGCAGATTGACCACAGATTCATTCGCTTTTTCTACGCTGACACCATTCCCATTGATGGTCTCATATCGGATTCCTTTTTTCCTAATATCTGCAATCAGTCTCTTTTTCAGTGACCAATAAAATACATAATCATTGACCAAATCATTGTAGAATTCTGCGTTCATCCCTCGCAGCTTCAACTGCTTTACTAACGATTCTTTTACCTCCGTCTGTGTCAGTGTTTTCTTCCCCTGAGTCAATCTTTTCACCACCTTTTTCACTCAAATCATGCCATTTTTATCAATTTTTCACTTCTTTTTTCGCTCTTTTTAAGCCTTTTTTGAAGTTGTCTGAAAACTTTCCTTCTTATAGTGAGTCCTGAAATTTGACCACCCCTGCCCTTTTCACGCGAGATTTTAAAATTTCTCCAGAGTCATGGCTACATCCCCGTTCTTCACTCAGGAAAAATCGCTGAGAATTTACCGGGGGGTCTATTTAAAAATTGAGGACAGCTGCGGACTCGAACCGCACATGCGATGGCTTGCACCATCCGCTTGTCTCCTCCTAAGCTATGTCTGCCCTCAGTGTAGTTACCATCTTTCTTCGCTCGCAAGCTTCTTCTTTCTTTGGAATCTTCTTGGAGTCCTTCCATGTCGCAGATTGTGACACTTCACACATAGACTGATCAGGTTGTCATCTTCCAGTCCCAGCTCCGGATGCTCTTTTAGTTCAACAATATGATGCACCTCTTCAGCTCTTCTAATCTTTCTGTCTTCTCCTTGCAGGATGTGACCTACTGCCACTGCATCCTTCAATCTCTTTCTGCAGTCCTGGCACTCATAGTGATCTCTCTCAAGTATCTGCACCCTCTTATGTTTCCATGCTGTTGCGTTGTAAAATGCTTTTGCTTCTCTGTCTGTCATTTCTTTCCCTCACGCACAAAAGACACCCGCTGGCATTCAGGCGTCTTTTCCAAGGAGTGTTGTAGAAGTATCTGTTCGTCTTTCGACGATATCATATTAGCACAGTGATAACTCCAGTGAACTCCACTCTTTAATTTATTTTGATTTTTTTCAGTGCTCTTCCATGCAGTTCGTAGATCCAGCTTTCGCTGTAGTCCATGAGTTGTGCTATCTGCCACCACTCAAATCCCTTAATGTATTTGTAAAACATTACATCTCTTTCGTCCTGATTTTCCAGCTTATTGATTCTATGTTCTATGTCCTTGTATGTCTGTACTTGCCTTATCCCTTCCAGATACAGCTCATCTTCTTTTTCCTGTAACTCTGCAGCATAAGAACTGAGATCGCTCTGGTTTGATCCATGTGGCATTCCATCATTGCTCATGGAAGGATACATCTTCATGCTTCTGATTTCTTCGATTTCCAACTCAATCCTTTTGATCCTCTTCCCGTGTTTCCTGTATCCTCTCAGATACTCCTTCTTCCGGTTGTTCTCGTTCTTCACATTGTTTTCTTCCAGTCTCATTTCCATCGGCACCACCTCCCGTCTTATATGTTCCAGTTTGCTTTCAAATTAGCAGCTTTTTTAGATACCATCTTTTTAATTCTTCTTCCTGTGCAATCTGGCTTTCAATCAGATCAACTTCCCGATCTATCGCACTAATCATACTAACTACATATTCTTGCGCCCGCTTATCCTTATGCCAGCATATCTCGAAGTGATTTAATGCGTCAAATTGCAAGTTTATAGTGGTTCGGTATCTTCGCAGGAATTCCGGAAACTTTTGTTCTATCGCAATATACAGATACGCTGTATTTAATTCTTTTTTCGGTTCAAGGACAGCATATCTACTATCTATCTCTCCCGGCTCTTTAAGCTGTCCAACAAACTCATCTACCGCGCTCAGCTTTATGTAGCAGCTTCCAGCCTTGTATATCTTTCCCGGAATTGCCCTTTCCACATTGCATATGTCAATAATCGTGATCTTTTCACATTGCATATTCAAGTAAATCACCCAACTCCATTTGTCCAGTACATTCCTTTTGTGCTACTTTCTTTCTGCTCTGTGGCTTCAGGATCTCTCTGTGCTTTTTGACTTGTTCCATATCTTCTCTACCTCCTGTCAAATCTCCCAGCATCTTGTGCAGTTCATTCTGTAGCGTACTTTCTTCTTCTGTTATCCTTTTCAGGTTACTCAGTATAACTTCAATATCCGGAAGAGGTTCTTCCTTAAACGAATCAACATATCTTGGAATGTTCAGGTTATATCCATTTCTTTCAACTTCCTCATATGACGCTACGTATGCATATTTCTCGCAATCCTGCCGCCTATCAAAGACATCTACTATTCTCTGCACCTGATCCGTTCTCATGTCGTTCTGAGCTGATTTTTTTTGAAAATCCTTGCTCGCATCTATGAACAGAATATTCGGCGAATTTCTTTCCAGAATTAGCAAGCAGACCGGGATGTTTGTATTTAAGAACAGCTTGTCCGGCAGACCGATTACAGTATTGATCATCTTTTCACGGATCAGCCACTCTCTTATCTTGCCCTCTCCTTGTCCTCTGAATAATACACCATGCGGAAGGATTGCAATCAACCGTCCGCTTTCCTTTAGATGTTTCACGCCCCTGAGAAGAAAACCATAGTCCGCCTTACTCTTAGGAATTGTAAAACCCATGATTGGATAATCTCCCGCATCCTCGAATTTCATCGAATACGGTGGGTTCATGATCACGTTGTCGTATTTCCCCGGACTTTTAACTTCTACTCGACATGGGATGCTTATATCCCCATACTTCTGTAGATGATACGTTTCTACCGTCTTTTCTCTCAGGCAGTCGCTCCTGCTTATATATCCGGTTATACCGTTTATACAAGCGTCCAAAAGTGCGAATGGGATAGCTCTCTCGCTGAATTCATATTCATTGACATCCCCGCACTTCACTGATGCAGCCTTACTCAATGCACCAGTCCCCGAACACATATCTAGGCAGTCTCCTTGCTTCATCAGCTTCGCCACAATGGAGCATATGCAG
>OLQO01001186.1_pt1 | contig 18139 bp, 17 predicted proteins | sample 1672281 | NCBI WGS metagenome assembly OLQO01 (sample SAMEA3136667, study PRJEB25190) | human gut metagenome | biome: human gut; feature: human-associated habitat; material: faeces | place: Austria | collected 2013
CGGGATTGGTCAAAATCGTTTGACTATTAGCGGCTAAAATCGCCCGGCGCTAACACCTCGATGGTCGCGGGGTCGTTGATGTTCTCCTCAGTAATGGGACGAATAGGTTTCCTCGTTTTCTGCTTTGCCATTAGGCCACCTTATGGTCATGGGCGCTTAGCCCGTTTGTATGCGGTTGTGAAGCTTCACGTGAGGAAAGGTTAACATCAGTGAGGAAACTAACGGTATATACCGTTACCGCAGGTAAACGCCATAAAGCGAATTTCGCACCCAAGTAAACCGCCCTAAAGAAATAGGTCGCAAGGAGTTTTTGGCTCCTCGCGACCTTCACATTTGCTCTGTTGGCTTGAGAGCAATAACGCCCTTAGTTGTCCGTTCCCGTCAACTCTAGGATGTTGCTCTTGGGATCAACTTGACCGCCTGCAATCGCCTCGGTAAGAAGTGCGCCGCGGCGCTTGGCGTCGGGGTCGGCGCTCGCGTACGTGTTGAGCGTAATGGCGGCGTTTGCGTGCCCCAGGACGCTTGAGGCGGTCTTGACGTCCCCGCCCTCGGCAAGGTAGCGCGTTGCCCACGTGTGGCGCAAGTCATGGAACGTAGGTATACGGCCTTCCGTCCCCTTAACTCCGATTGCCTTAGAGATTGCACTCCAGCCCTTGCTCAAGGTATCGGGACTCAAATAGCCGTCTATATCGCCAAGCACGTAATCGCCAGCGCCGACAGTACGCCCGAACTCATTGAACTCCGTCCGTTGAACCTCAAGCCATTTTCCAAGAATGGCAATGAGACTATCGGGTAGACATATATCCCTGACCCTATCCGTCTTGGCGTTCTTCTCATAAGTGCCGCCGACAGCTCGACCAATTGCGCCCCTAACCCATAGAGTTTTGTTCTCAAGGTCGACGTCTTTCCACTTGAGTCCGCAAATCTCGCCCTCTCGCATGCCAGTGAACAGTGCAATGCGAGCACCGACTGTTACGGGAGTCTGCTCTAGCGATGCAAGGATGCTGAGCGTATCGCGGAGTCCTTTGGCGGTCAGGGCGTTGATGCCCTCGTTCTTCTTGGACTTCTTGGGAGGCTTGACCCCGTTGCAGGGATTGACGACTATCACCTCGTTATAGACGGCTTGGGTCATAACCTGCTTGAGCAGCCCAAGGGCTTTCTTGACAGGCGAATAGGTTAGGCCGCTTGCGGTAAGGCCTGCGCTCCACTCCTCAACCTGCTTTTTCTTGAGGTCTTTGACCTTAACCTTTGCGAAGCCCTTCACATTGCCCTTGGGATAGCCGTAACGGATGTACTTAGCCGTGGATCGATAGCCCTTAACGGTTGACGGCTCAATCGACTTTCCCTGTTCCCAAATATCGATGAAGGACTCGACATAATCCGGAACAAGCATGTTGGCAGCTTTGACGGCCTCTGGGGTTTCATCGCTTTCCAACTCTTGACGCTCAAGCTCCCTGAGCCAGTCCTCGGCCTCTCGGTTCGCCTCACGCTTGGTCTTGGCCTTGAGCGTCTTGGACTTCTTGTGCCTCTTGCCGTCCTCCTCATAGAAGTCAACAAACGCGCGAAATGCATCGCTGTCCTTGCGCTTCTGCACATATGCAGCCGTGTACGTCCTCATGGGAAGCCTCCACATCGGTACCATTGGTACCTCACTCGGTACCGAATCTCATTGAAACAATGACAAACCACGACTATTATAGCCATAAGGTGATAGAGCGATAAGCGATATACCTGCTATTTCATAGAGATGTTGGCGAACGGTAGCAAACGGCTATATGAGCGGTAAAGAGACTTAAAATCTCTCGCCGCAAGGATTGTGGGTTCGAGTCCCACCGCCCCTACCACGTATTGTTTACGAGCCCGTGTCCACCAGGGATGCGGGCTCGTTTCTTTTGGATGCCGGTGGGACTTTAAGTTGCGGTGGAATAGTTCCTGTTTTGGCCGTTTACCGGCCCATTTAGGAACTATTTCACCGCAACTCAGAGGGAGACGGTTAAAGAGCGCTCAGACTCGGGGTCCAGGCGATGGTGGGGGTTGCACCGTCGAGAGTCTCGTTGATGGTGGCGGCCATGCCGGCGAGTAGGCTATTCTCGCTTACGGTGAGCGTCTTGTAGCCGCCGGCACGCATGAGCTCGCGGATTACCACGGCGCCAGCCAAGATCACGCCCGCGCGTTTGGGCTGCACACCCGGTAGCGCGGCGATGCCGTCCGCGTCCAACACAGACATGTGCTCGATAGCGGCCGAAATCTGTTCCATCGAAAGCTCGCGCAGGTGCACAAAGCTCGAGTCGTACGGCTCCAGCTCGTGAACCAGCGCCACGAGCGTGGTAACGGTGCCACCCACCGCGACCAAGCGCTCGGCACGCTCAAAATCGACGGGCAAGCTCCCGAAATAGGCAGCGAACTGCTCGCCCGCCCAGTTGGCAGCGGCAGCAAGCTCGCCGTCCGCAGGCGGCAGCGCCGAGAAGAACCGCTCCGTCACGCGACGACATCCGATGTCCAGCGAACGCGTGCCCTCCAGCGCAAAGACCCCACGTTCCGGTGCGTACATGCCCGTCGCGAGCTCCGTGGATCCGCCACCCGAATCGGCAACAATGATGCGCTCGCCGGCAAAGTCGTGCGCCACGCCAAAAAACGTCAGGCGTGCCTCGACCTCGCCCGGAATCACCTGTGGCTCAAGCCCCAAATCGCGCAGGCCGTCCAGCAGCAGTGCTGCGTTGGACGCATCGCGCGCGGCGCTCGTGCAGGTGGTGCAGATGCACGCGGCCCCAAAGGCACGAGCCTCGTCCACAAACATTCGGCACGCAGCGAGCACGCGTTCAACGGCCGCCTCGCAAAAGCGGCCCGTCGCGTCCACGCCCTCACCCAGGTCGGTAATCTCGGTATGCTTGGACGAGTCCACAATCGCTCCGCCCTCGACCTGCGCTAATACCAGTCGCGACGACACCGTTCCCAGGTCGATCGCGGCCACCTTATAGCATTTGCAATTTGTCATTGCGAGCTCCCCTCCGGGCGCTATTTGCCGTTGGACACGACCGTCTGACCCTCGACGCCGTTAAACCCAAACAGCATGTCGAGCGCTTGGATGTACCACGGCGCGTCCTTACCGACTTCTTCGATTTCCTTGGCCACTTCGCTGGCCTTCTTGGCGTTTGAGGACTTTTTGCTCGACGAGGCATCCGAATCGTCGTCCAGGCCCTGCACTTCAATCCTCTTCTCACCGGGCATCACCAGGCCCAGGTCCTCGGATGCCGCGTCCTTGATACCCTCCTCCGAGAGCAGCTTGTCGACGCTTTTTTGCAGGTCGTCGTTATATTGCTCGCGAATCTCGACCTGCTTGGCCAAGATGTCGCTCGAGCGTTTTGCCACATACAGGTCGCGCACGGGGAAATACAGGCTCACGAGCGCCAGGGCGACGACAATGCCAACAAACAGCCCCCGCTGGGGACCGTGGGTAAAGTCGTAGATCGCCTTGACCACCGCGTTATCGTTGGCGTAATGCATGAAGTCCGAGCCCGAAAGACGGTTCGAGGGCCTACTAGACTTTTCATGCGTTTGAGCCGAGGAACGCTGAGCATGCTCCGAATGCGCCGGGCGCACCGAACGTGGCGGACGGTCCGTCGGCGTATTCATTTGAGCACGGGAGTGTGGGGCACTTGTCGGTCGCTGCATGGAGCGGTCGGCACCGGCGTAATCGGACCCGCCGAGCTGCACCGTGCGCGCACGGCGAGGTGACGGCTCACGCGAACCGGCGGAATAGTACCTGTTGTCGTAAATCTGATCCATGTGCGCCTTGTGCGGTTGAGGTTTATTTGCGCTAAGTCTTTTAGTTATAGCACGAGCGCGCGGAACGCCTTCGACGGCCCTCGCTCGACATAAAAAAGGCGCTGAGCCATATGGCCCAGCGCCCAATGGTGCTCAACAGCGCCCGGCGGGAGCGAAGCGAATCCGAGTCAGCCCCGCCCCGCGCACGCCGCTTGCCTAGCGAATGTTGTAGAACGCGGCCTTGCCGGCGTAGCGCGCGCTGCCCTCGAGCTCGTCCTCGATGCGGATGAGCTGGTTGTACTTGGCGATACGGTCGCTGCGGCACGGGGCGCCCGACTTGATCTGGCCGGCGTTGACGCCCACGACCAGGTCGGCGATCGTGGAGTCCTCGGTCTCGCCGGAGCGGTGGCTCACGATGCAAGCGTAACCGGCCTCCTTGGCGGTCTCGATGGCCTCGAGCGACTCGGTGAGCGTGCCGATCTGGTTGACCTTGACCAGGATCGCGTTGGCGGCACCCAGCTCGATGCCCTTCTTGAGGCGCTCGGTGTTGGTGACGAACAGGTCGTCGCCCACCAGTTGCACCTTGTTGCCAATGCGGCGGGTAAGCTCGACCCAGCCGTCCCAGTCCTCCTCGGCCATGCCGTCCTCGATGGAGATGATGGGATAGGTGTCGACGAGCTTCTCCCAGTAATCAACCATCTGGGCGCTCGTGTACTCAACGCCCTCGCCCTTGAGCTCGTACATGCCGGTCTCGGCGTTGTAGAACTCGGTCGAGGCCGGATCCATGGCGTACATGAAGTCGACGCCGGGCTTAAAGCCAGCCTTCTCCACGGCCTTGGTGATGTACTCGAACGGCTCGGCATTGGTCTTAAGGTTGGGGGCAAAGCCGCCCTCGTCGCCCACGCCGCCGCCCAGGCCGGCCTCGTGCAGCACGCCCTTGAGGGTGTGGTAGACCTCGGCGCACCAACGCAGGCCCTCGGCAAAGCTCGGGGCGCCCACCGGCATGATCATGAACTCCTGGAAGTCAACGTTGTTGTCGGCATGCACGCCGCCGTTGAGGATGTTCATCATGGGCGTGGGCAACAGGTGGGCGTTGACGCCGCCCAGGTACTGGTACAGCGACAGGTCCGACGACTCGGCAGCGGCGCGGGCAACGGCCAGCGACACGCCCAGGATGGCGTTGGCACCGAGCTTGGTCTTGTTGGGGGTACCGTCCGCGGCAATCAGCGCGGCATCGACGGCGCGCTGGTCGAAGGCGTCGAGGCCCACGACGGCGTTAGCGCACTCGTTGTTAACGTGCTCGACGGCCTGCGAAACGCCCTTGCCCAGGTAGCGGCCCTTGTCGCCATCGCGCAGCTCGCAGGCCTCAAAGGCGCCGGTCGAAGCACCCGAAGGTACCATTGCACGGCCAAAGCTGCCGTCCTCGAGCACGACCTCGACCTCGACGGTGGGATTGCCGCGGCTGTCGAGCACCTCGCGACCGTAGACGTCCAAAATATCGCTCATGTTGTCTCCCTCTCACTTGGAAACGTAGTGGATGCAAGCGACCGGCTGACCGTGCACCATCGGTGCGTCTCCGTAAGTTAGCCATGTCGCACTTTTTGCATTATGCCCTAAGTTAGCCGAGGGATACACTTGATTTTCGAAAAATTTAGCGGGAACGATGAGGCGTGTCAGCCCGTCGTTCCCGCAGTCTTACTCCCCTGCCTTTGCTGCGTCCCACAGGTCGTTGAGGCCGTGGGTCGAAAGCTCGGCAAGATCCACGTGAGCATCGGCCGCCATCTGCTCCATCGCGGCCCAGCGACGGCGGAACTTTGCCGTGCTGGCACGAAGGGCGCTCTCGGCGTCAATGCCCTCCTTGCGCGCGACGTTGACCAAGGCAAAGAGCAGGTCGCCAAACTCCATTTCGCGCTCGGGCGAGCCAGGGGCCTCGGCCTCAAACTCGGCACGCTCCTCGGCAACCTCGTCCCACACATCCTGGACCGTCTCCCACTCAAAGCCCACGGCAGCCGCCTTGCGCGACACCTTCTGAGCCTGCATCAGCGCCGGCAGATGCGTGGGCACGCCGTCGAGCAGGCCCTCGGGCGCAGCCTCGCCTGCCGCCACGGCCTTGTCCTTGGCAGCCCTCTCGGCAAGCTTAACCTCGTCCCAAATCTTGAGTACCTCGTCGGAGTTGTCGGCATCCACATCGCCAAACACGTGCGGATGACGGCGAATGAGTTTGGCGTCGATATCGCGCGCCACGTCGGCCAGCGTAAACTCGCCGGCATCCGCCGCGATCTGCGCATGCAGCACGACCTGCATGAGCACGTCGCCCAGCTCCTCGCGTAGGTGAACCGCGTCGTCCGCCTCGATGCAGTCGAGTGCCTCGTAGGCCTCCTCGATCATGTTCTTGCCGATGCTGCGGTGTGTCTGTTCGCGATCCCACGGGCAGCCATCGGGCTGACGCAGGCGCCAGATGGTCTGCACCAGATGCTGCAGCTCGGCCGACGCGTCTATCAGCGTGGACAGATCGCGCGAGCCCTCGGCATTTTGCTGAGCCATATGCTGCGCCATGGTTATTCCTCCTCCAGGATCACGTGGCGGAACGCACCGCCCTCGTAGATGCCGTAGCTGTGCGTGCCGTCCTTGGGAATGCTCACACTGCCGGGGTTGAAGAGCCACAGGCCCGGGTGCGCGGCACTTTCCTCGTTGACCTTGATGTGCGTATGACCGTAGACGAGCGCGGAGCCCTCGGGCAGCGCGGGCGCGTGGTCGACGCTGTTGTGCATGCCGGCGCCAAAGACATGGCCGTGCGTCAGGAACAGCTCGCGGCCGGTCTCGTCAAACAGCGTGGCGTAGTCGGCCATGACGGGAAAGTCGAGGACCATCTGGTCGACCTCGGCGTCGCAGTTGCCGCGCACCGCGATGATGCGGTCGGCCAGGGCGTTGAGCAGCGGGATTACGCGCTTGGGGGCGTAATCGCGCGGCAGGTCGTTGCGCGGACCGTGGTAGAGCAGGTCGCCCAGCAGGACGATGCGGTCGGGCTGCTCGGACTCGATGGCGGCGCAAAGGCGTTCGGTCCAATATGCCGAGCCGTGGATGTCGGAGGCGATGAGGTATTTCATGGGGAGATCCTTTCGAATGGGGTTGATATGGCTGGGCGCAGGATGTCGCCACCAGCCGCGTTATTCAAATCGCAGTGCCGCGCTCTGGGCCGCCTGCATCACGCGCTGGAGCGGCACGTTGTGCTCACGGGCAAGGCGGGCGCAGTCCTCGTACTCGGGCGCCGCACGCTCACTGCCGTCGGGCAGGGTGGCCACCTTGACGGACACCTCGCCCCATGGCGTCGTTACGCGCTCAAAGCGGCGTGGCAGGCAAACGCGCTCCATGACCTGGCGACGAATGCCGTTGGTCGTGGTTTCCAAAAAGATAATCGTCTGCAGGCGCTCGATATCCTCGTGCGAGCAGATCACCTGCAGCTGCCAGCTGGGGCGGCCTTTCTTGCAATAGAGGGGCAGCCAATGCACCTCGCGAGCACCCGCCTCGCGCATGCGGTCGGCGGCATAGGCGAGCACCTCGGGCGACGCGTCGTCGATGTCGCACTCCAGCTTGACGATGGTCTCGGGCGCATCGGTCTCGCGGGACAGCGGGGATGTGCTATCGCATTGCATACGGTCCGGATCCTTTCCGCGCGGGCTCGTTTTGTTCATCCAAACGCTAGCACATCGCGGGCGGCGCAGGGGCGGCGTCATGGGATAGGTGCGACTTTTGCTGGGCGCAAGTGCTGGCGCGCTCCAACGCCGGCCCGCTCCACTCAAACGTGTACGTCAGCCTCCAAACATGTCATTTTTTGCAGCTTTTGGAGGCTGATGTACATGTTTTGAAAGCGTAAGCGAGGCCGCACCACGCGCCGCGCAGCCTTTCCAATCGATTTCGAGCTCCGGCGTGCCCGGCGTGTTGAAAGCTGCACCATTACAATGGAGCGGATTCGCCAAATGCAAAGGAGTCGCCATGTCTGCCTGCCCGCTGGTCGATTGCCACACCCACACCTCGTTCTCGGACGGGCACGCCTCGTTTGAGGACAACGTTCGCGCCGCTGCTGCGGCCAGGTGCCGTGCCATGGTCTCGACCGACCACCTTACCCTGCCTGCCAGCATGGATTCCAATTGCGAGGTGCAGGTTGTCGAGGGCGACCTGCCGGCACATCGTCTGGCTTTTGAGGATGCCCGCAAGCTTGCCGCGCAGATTGCGCCGGAGCTCGAGCTTATCTATGGCTTTGAATGCGATTGGTACGGAGGCTGCGAGCCTTTGGTCGAGCGCTGGTCCCAGGGCGCCGTCGTGCGCCTGGGCAGCGTACATTGGATTGGCAACCCGGGCGATATTGCGGCAGGCGCTGCAGGCACGACGGGGACGGAGGACGTTACTCGCCCCGATACACCCGATTCGCGCTGCGGTTGGATCGACGATGACACCGACCTGCATGTTTGGGAAAACTTAGGCGTGCGCGGCGTGTGGGAGCGTTATGTCGATGACTGGTGCCGCGCCTGCGAAAGCCCGCTCAACTTTGATGTGATGGCTCATCCCGACCTGGTCATGCGCTTTTCGAAGGAAGGCTTTGCGCCCGATTTTGACCCGGCGCCGCTCTGGAAGCAGATGGCAGAGTGCGCACACGATACGGGCCGCCGCGTTGAAGTCTCGACGGCCGCACCGCGCAAGGGGCTCGACGACTACTACCCCGCGACCGGCCTTTTGCGTTGCTTTGCCCATGCCGAGGTGCCCATTACCTTTGGCTCGGACGCGCACCGCGCCTGCGATATTTGCTGGAACATCCGCGAGGCTCAGGCCCACGCCTACGGCTGCGGCTACCGAACCTTCGACATCCCCCACGCTACCGGCGAATGGGGGCCCACGCCCCTCGCCTAGCCATCCCTTCATAAGTTGCGGTGAAATAGTTCCTGCTTATAGCCCTAAGATCATCAAACAAGAACTATTCCACCGCAACTTCTATTTAATCCGTTGGGGACGGAGGAAAACGGATCATTTGGTGCAAAGTATCCTGTCCCCCTTGCACCAAAAGCGTGACTAGTGGCGGCGGGCGTTGAGTTCGCCGGCCAGCTCGTCGAGGGTAATGCCGTAGCGCTCAAGCGTCACGAGCAAGTGGTAGACCAGGTCGCCAGCCTCGTAGCGGATGTGATCGTGATCGTTATCCTTGCAGGCCATGATCACCTCGCTCGCCTCCTCGGCAAGCTTCTTGAGCAGCTCGTCCTCGACGTCGGTCAGCAGGCGAGCGGTATAGCTCTCCTGCGGCGATGCGTCGCGACGGCCGTGAATCACCTCGGCCAGCCCCGTCAGCGTCTCACCGATATTTCCATCCTGAACATTCGCGGTGCGCACACCCATGGTTCAATCCTTTCTGGTTGGCCAAGCGCCTAGTCGAGCGCCCGCCCTACGCGAGTTTCTTAAAGAAGCAGGTACGGTTGCCGGTATGGCAGGCCGGACCCGGCGAGTCGACCTTGACCAGCAGCGTATCGTTATCGCAGTCGGCCCAGAGCTCCTTGACCGCCTGCATGTTGCCGCTCGTCGCGCCCTTGTTCCAGAGCTCCTGGCGGCTACGGCTCCAAAACCACGTGGTGCCGGTCTTGAGCGTCAGCCCCACCGATTCCTCGTTCATCCAGGCAACCATAAGCACCTCGCCGGTGTCATACTGCTGAACCACACAAGGAATCAGCCCCTTGGCGTCGTATTTGAGCTCGGACGCAGTTGTCACTTGCTCCATTTAAAAATCCAATCTCACGGGGATGCCTTGACTGGCCATATACTCCTTCACCTGGCGAATGCTGAAGGTTCCAAAGTGAAAGACGCTCGCCGCCAGCACGGCATCGGCCTCGCCCTCGATCACACCCTCGGCAAAATGCTCGAGCGTGCCCACGCCGCCGCTCGCGATGACGGGGATCGATACCGCGCGCGCCACGGCGCGGGTGAGCGCCAGGTCAAAGCCGGCCTTGGTGCCGTCGCGGTCCATGCTGGTCAGCAAGATCTCGCCGGCGCCGCGGCGAGCCGCCTCCTCGGCCCACGCCACCGCGTCGATACCCGTGGCGTTGCGGCCTCCCGCGGTAAAGACCTCCCACTTGTCGGCACCGGATGCGCCGGGCAAACCAACGCGCTTGGCATCGATCGCCACGACCACGGCCTGGCTACCAAACGCCGCGGCGGCCTGGCTGATCAACGACGGATCGCGCACGGCGGCAGAGTTAAGCGACACCTTGTCGGCGCCGGCGGCAACCATGGTGCGCATGCCCGCCAGGTCGCGAAAGCCGCCGCCCACGGTATAGGGAATGGCGAGCTCCTCGGCCGCATGCGCCGCCATCTCGATAGTCGTCGCACGGTTGTCGCTCGTGGCGGTAATGTCCAGGAAGACGACCTCGTCCGCACCCTCGCGGTCATAGGCACGCGCCAGCTCCACCGGATCGCCCGCATCGCGTAAGCTCACAAAGTTGACGCCCTTGACCACACGGCCGTCCTTGACGTCCAGGCAGGGAATCACGCGCTTGGTAAGCATGGGCTACTCCTCCCCTCGGGCGGCGGCCAGCGCCTGGACCAGCGTAAAGTTGCCCTCATAGAGCGCGCGACCGGTAATGGCACCTTCAATCGCGCCCTCACCCACCGCAGCCAGCGCACGGATGTCGTCGAGCGTCGAGATGCCACCCGAAGCCACGACGGGAAATCCCGCGACCTCGGCCACATGGCGATACGCCGCCACATCGATGCCCGTCTGCATGCCATCACGCGCGATGTCGGTATACACCAGATGCTTAAAGCCCAGCTCGGAAAGCTGCGCCACGGCATCGTCGAGCGCCACACCCGCGCCGTCACGCCAGCCGTTCACCTTAACCTGGCCGTCGCGTGCGGCAATGTCAGCCACCAGCAGCTCGCCAAAACCTTGGGCTGCCACCTCGGCAAAGCCCGGCTCGGTCACCAGCACGGTGCCCAGTGCGATACGGCGAGCACCATAGCCGGCCAGCTCGTCGATGCGCGCGAGCGAGCGAACACCGCCGCCCACGTCCACGGACAGACCGTCGACGCCGCAGATAGCCTTAATCGCCGCCGAGTTGGCAGCGCAGGTGTCCTCGTCCTCGCCAAAGGCAGCGGACAGGTCGACGACGTGCACCCAACTTGCGCCCTGCTCGGCAAACGAGCGGGCGACGGCCACGGGGTCGTCGGAATATACCTTGCAGCGGCTGCGGTCGCCGCGCTCCAGGCGCACGACCTTGCCGCCGATCAGATCGATTGCGGGAAACAGAATCATCGGCCGGCCCCCTCGACGATGTTGACGAAGTTCTTAAGGATGCGCTGACCCAGCGCGGAGGATTTCTCAGGATGGAACTGGCAGCCCCACACGTTGTCATGGCGCACGATGCACGGGAAGCTCCGCGTGTAGTGCGTGCGCGCCAGAACGTCGGCAGCATCGGCGTCGTCGGCCACCGCGTAGCTGTGGGTAAAGTACATGTTGGCACCCTCGGCAAAACCAGCAAGCAGCGGGTCGGCCGCGCCGGCGGGCGTCATGTGCACCTGGTCCCAGCCCACGTGCGGCACCTTCAGGCGGCTCGACTCCAGGCGCGTGCACGAACCGCGCATAATACCCAGGCCATCGACCCAGGGACCACCAGCCCGCTCGGGGGCGTTGCCGTCGGCGACCACGCCCTCGTCCGCAGACACGCCCTCGTTGCCACGCTCAAAAAATAGCTGAAGGCCCAAGCAGATGCCGAGCAGCGGAGTTCCGGCGGCGACGGCATCGAGCACGGCCGCCTCCTCGCCGCTCTGGCGCATAAAGGCGATCGCGTCATAGAACGCGCCCACGCCCGGGATGACCAGGCCGTCGGCGTTGCAGATCTGCTCCGGATCGTCCGACGTGCAGGCGGCGGCACCGGCGCGCGCAAGCCCGCGCACGACGCTCGACAAGTTGCCCTTGTGGTAGTCGACCACCACGATCTTCGGTTCACCCACGCGACCCTCCCTTTTTGGCAGGTTGCAGCGAGCCCTTGGTGCTGGGGATACCCTGCACGCGAGGATCGAGCTCACAGGCGTGGCGCATCGTGCGGCCCACGGCCTTAAAGGCGGCCTCGATAATGTGATGCGAGTTGCCGCCCGCCAGCTCGCGCACGTGCAGCGTGAGCTTGGCATCGCGCGCAAAGGCGTAGAAGAACTCGACGGCCAGCTCGGTATCAAAGCTGCCCACGCGCTCGGTCGGCACGGGCAGCTCGCAATAGGCCTGCCCGCGGCCCGAGATATCCACGGCGGCCATCACGAGCGTCTCGTCCATGGCGATCGCCGCGTCGGCAAAGCGCGTAATACCCGCTTTATCGCCTAGCGCCTGGCAAAACGCCTCGCCCAGCACAATACCCGTGTCCTCGACGGTGTGATGTGCATCGACCTCGACGTCGCCCACCGCGTGTACCGTCAAATCAAACAAACCATGGCGGCCAAAGGCGTTGAGCATATGGTCAAAAAACGGTACGCCGGTCGAGATATCACACGTACCGGTTCCGTCCAGGTCGAGCTTGACGACAATGTCGGTCTCACCCGTCTTGCGGGTCACCTCGGCATAACGGCCCATCTACATCTCCTCCTTCACCAGTGCAGCAAACGCAGCCAGCACCTCGTCGTTTTCCCGCGGCGTACCCACGGTAATGCGTAGGCAGTCCGCGAGCCCCGGCGCATAGCTAAAGTCGCGCACCAGAATCGAATACTCGTCGCGCAGACGCTCGCGCACGCGCGTGGCATGCGGCGTACGCACGAGTGCAAAGTTCGCCGCGCTCGGCCATGCCTCCACGGGCATGCCCTCGGCAGCCATCGCGCGCAGGGCGCACAGCTCGCGCTCGCGCTCGGATGCGACCTGTGCCACCACGGGCGCGTACGCATCGCGGGCACGCACGCAGGCAAGCGCCGCCGTCTGGCTCAACACGTTGACCGAATAGATCTGGCGAATCGCCGCGAACACGTCGATGACCTCGGGGGCTGCAATCACATAGCCCAGACGTGTACCGGCGGCGCCGAACGCCTTGGACAGCGTATGCAAAATCACCAGGTTGGGATGCTCGGCGATAAGGCCTTGCGCCGTGGTTGCCGCGCCAAACGAATCGTCCGCAAACTCAACGTAGGCCTCGTCGACCATCACCATGCCGGGGCACGCATCGCACAGCGCCGCGACAAAGTCGAGCGGCGCCACGTCGCCCGTGGGATTGTTGGGCGAGGTCACGATCGCCAGGCCGCATTCGGGCGCCGCCGAAAGCACGGCAGCCTGGTCGAGCTCAAAGGTCGCCGGGTCGCGCCACACGTCGCGCACCTCGGTCTGACAGAGCGACGCAAAGAACGCATACTCGCTAAAGCACGGCGGGCAATTGAGCAGGGTCCGCCCCGCGCCGCCGAACGCCAGCAGGTAGTTATAGAGCAGCTCGTCGCCGCCGTTGCCCACGCAAATGTTCTCGCGCGTCACGCCATGCCAAGTGGCAAGCTCGTCGCGCAGGTCGTTGGACATGGGATCGGGGTAGCGGTTGAGCGGCGTGGCAACCAGGGCCGCGTCGATCGCCTCGCGCACGCCGGCCGGCACGGGATAGGTGTTCTCGTTGGCCGAAAGGTTGATGCGCGTGGGCGTAAAGTTGGGATCGTAGGGCTCAATGCCGGCCAAGTAGGGCTGGACGAGCTCCTTCATGCGGGGCGTGAGTTCGGCCATTTTAGGCCTCCCCGCCGGTCGCGCCAGCGCCATCCGCGCCTGCAGCCGCCAGGTCCACGCCCTCGGCGACCGTCGCCACGGCATCACCCGGCCAGGCGACCTTGGTCAGGTCGGCCGCGGCCAGCGACGCGGCACTCACGGCATCCTCGCCCTGCTCCAGCACACGGCGACGCAGTGCGGCCGAAAGCGCGTGCGCCCACAGGCCCTCAGCCTCGGCCAGACGCTGTGTGGCGGGAGCGTCGGAGAGCAGGCCCTCGGGTGTATAGCAAATGACGCTCGAGCGCTTAACGAACTCTTCGACCGAAAGCGGGTTGGAGAACATGGCCGTACCGCCGGTTGGCAGCGTGTGGTTGGGGCCGGCAACGTAATCGCCAAGCGGTTCGGAACTCCAAGCGCCCACAAAGATGGCGCCGGCGTTGCGAATGCCGCCAAGCAGGCCCATCGCATCCTTGCAGTGCAGCTCCAGGTGCTCGGGTGCCACGGTGTTCACCGCCTCGACGGCGGCAGCCATGTCGGCGGCCACCACGATGGTGCCCTCGTTATCGAGCGAGGCACGCGTAATCTCGGCACGCGGCGACTGCGCCACCAGAATGTCGATACCCGCCTCGACCTCGCGCGCAAACTGCTCGTCGCAGGTCACCAGATAGCAGGCTGCCAGCGGATCGTGCTCGGCCTGAGCCATCAGGTCTGCCGCGACCACCATGGGCTTGGCCGTGGCATCGGCCAGCACGCAGACCTCGGAGGGACCGGCGACCATATCGATACCCACGTCACCCGAGACAATCTGTTTCGCAGCAGCGACAAAGGCGTTGCCCGGGCCGGTGATTTTGTCGACGCGCGGAATGGTCTCGGTACCGTATGCCAGCGCGGCCACGGCCTGGGCGCCGCCCACCATATAGATTTCGTCCACGCCGCCGAGCTTTGCCGCGGCGAGCGTGTAGGGGCTGATCAGACCATCCTTTTGCGGCGGAGTCACCATGACCACGCGCTTGACGCCGGCAACCTTGGCGGGAATGGCATTCATGAGCACCGTGGAAGGATACTGCGCACGACCGCCCGGCACGTAGATGCCGGCCGCCGCGAGCGGGGTCACCTTAACGCCGAGCATCGTGCCATCCGGGCGCGTGGTAAACCAGCTCTGCTCGACCTCGCGCTGGTGGAACTCGCGAATCTGGCGCGCGGCCTTCTCGAGCGCGGCGACAAAAGCGGGATCGAGGCCTTCGAGCGCGGCATCGATCTGCTCTTGCGGCAGACGGAAGCTCTGCAGCTCAACGCCGTCAAAACGCCGACAGTAGTCGCGCACCGCGGCATCACCATTGGCGCGCACGTTGGCCACGATATCGCGGGCGGCGTCGACGATGTTTTGCGGCAGCACGCCCTTACGGTTGAGTTGGTTGGTAACGAGGCGCTCACCGGGAGCAAGTTTGATGGTCTTCATATCGGTATCCCCTATCGGTCGAGGTTATGTTCGAAAAACGAGAGACCGGGCGGCGGCGCCAATCGACCCGCAGCCCAGACGTTGGGGCGCCCGTGCGTACTCGCGCTATTGTGCCGAGCCCGCAACGGGCTCAAAATGCTTGTCCTTCACGGCCGCGGCCAAGCGATCTGCCAGATTACGCACGCGCGGATCTAAGCGCGCGGCACCCGGGTTGACAAAGAAGCGGGCCGTGCAGTCCATAATGCGACCGGTGATGACCAGGTCGTTGTCGCGCAGCGTGGCGCCCGTGGCGGTAATATCCACGATGCGATCGGTCATGCCGACGATGGGGCCCAGCTCGATGTTGCCGTGCAGCGAAACGATGTCGGCGTTCACGCCGCGCTCGGCATACCAGGCACTCGCGATGCGCGGATACTTGGTGGCCACGCGAAGCGACCCGCGGCGGGCATAGTTGCGCTCGGCCTGGCCGGCGCGCCACGCGGGCTCCGCCTCGATAAAGGTGCACAGGCCGTAGCCCAGATCGACCAGCTGCAGCAAGTTGAGGTCTGCCTCGATAAGCGAATCCCAACCGCAGATGCCGCAGTCGGCACCGCCACAGCCCACAAAGGCGGGCGCGTCGCTGGGACGCACGATGACAAACTCGATACCGCCGACCGCGCCCTCGCCGGCACGCGTGTCGCGGCCGCGCACAATCAGGTGACGGCCGGGGTCACGCAGCTCAGAGACGTCCAGACCCGCGGCCTCGAGCACGTTGAGCGTGTCGGCCTTAAGCGAGCCCTTGGGCACGGCGATGCGCAGCGGGCCCTCGGCGCCACGACCCGCGGCGTGATCGCCGTCGGAAGCGGCGTCCTCGGCCGAAGTGTGCGCTGCCTCCAGACGCTCGAGCGAAAAGGCGAAGCCCGCCGCCGGTACCTCGATGCCGTCGCCAAATGCACCGGTAAAGATGGAGTCGTAGCGTCCGCCCGAACCGACCGGATCGGGCAAGCCGCTGGCATAGGCCTTAAAGACCAGGCCCGTATAGTAATCAAACGAGTTCATGATGGAGAAGTCGAAGGACAGCACCTGGGCGTCCTCGGGAGCCAAGCCCTCGACCAGAGCGCGTAACTCGTGCGTGAGCGGCGCGACGATACCGGCGGCAACCAGCAACGCATCCACGCGATCGAGCACCTCGGCTCCGCCGTGCAGACGCGGCAGCTCGCTAATGGCGGCCTTGACGGCATCGGACTCGGCGCTGGCAGCCACGCGGGCATCGAGGCCCACAAAGTCGTTGGCATGCACGCAGCGCAGGGCCTCGGCAGCCAGTTCGCGATCCTCACAGGCCGCGAGCAGTTCCTTAAACGGACGCACGCTGCCCGCGATAATGCGCGCACCGGGAAGTGCCAGCTTGCGCACGGCCTCGGCGACCAGTGAGACAATCTCGACATCGCCCGCGGTGTCGCCCGCGCCGATGAGCTCAAAACCCAGTTGCGTAAACTGACGCGAGCCGCCGGCATTGCGCTGACACTCGCGAACCACCGGCGCCTCATAGCGCAGGCGCAGCGGCAGATCGGCCGCGCGCATGCGGGTCGAAACCAGGCGCACGATCGGCAGCGTGTTGTCGGGACGGACCACCAGCAGGCGGCCGTCGTCATCAAAGAGCTTAAACGGCGTGTCCGCAATGCGGCCGCCTTCCTCGAGCGAACCCTTGTCCTCGAGCAGCGGCGTCTCGACCGGAAGGTAATGATGCTCCCTAAAGCAGCCCTTCACCGTACATGCGATCTCCTCGCGTGCCTGAGCCTCCTCGGGCAATATGTCCCGGAATCCCCACGGTGTGGCCGTCATCTGGTGAGCCTCCTCATGCTGTGTTTCATATAGAACGAAAGACCGGCATAGCTCCGCCGGTCTTCTGGGTACTTTAGCATACTAGAGTGTTTGCGGTGAAAATCGTCCTCCTCGGCTCACAGCGTATTCATTTGGAAACATAGGGGAAAGCGCGTCCCGCCCGCCAGCCAAAAACTGGGATGCGGTTTCCGGTTGAAGTCCTCAGCGGAAAGTGTGTCCCATTCTGAGCGCCTGTTCTGGGATGTGCTTTCCGCCAGAAGCCTCAAGCGGAAAGCACGTCCCGTTTCTCAAAAAGCGTCAAACGCCAACTCGGCGCCCTGTCCCACTTAGGCGCCAATTGCGCGTCGGTACTCCGCCATAACCTGAGCGTCGGCTGCCGCGGGATTGGCGAAATAGCGCCAATCATAGGTCTCGGCCGAAACAACTCCGCGATAGCCGCGCGCCACCAGCCTATCCAGGTCGGCGCGCATATCGCGGTCGCCGTCACCCCAAGCAAGATGCGTCGTGCCGTCTGCCGCAACATCGACAAAATGCACGTGGGCGACATCATCGCCAAGCAGATCGAAATAATCGTCGATGGTATCCCCTGCCACCGCCATAGCGCCCAAATCCAGACACGCCTTAAGTGCCGGATGATCAACTGCCTCGATCATGCGCTTCGTGTCGGCCGCCGAGTTCACGATCATCGACTCAACCGGCTGTAGGGCCTCGAGCACCAGTCGCACGCCGCGCTCTCCCGCATGCTCGGCAATCGCACGCAGCAGCGAGGCGCTGCGACCCCACGCGTCCTCGATCGGCTCGTTCAAAAATGCCCAGCCGCTCGAGACCATGACCTGCTCGGCTCCAAGTTCCGCCGCGATATCTACAACGTTCTTAAAGTACGCGAGCGTGCGGGCACGCGCCTCATTCCCGCGCGCCGCGATATTCCACGGCTTGGGGTTGTTCTGTTCGGGACAAAGCCCCACAATCCGAACCCCATACCGCTGCGACAGCTCCCGTACCCGCTCGAGCGAATCGTATCCATGGCAATCGACATACAGATGCATCGCCCCGGTCCAAAGCTCGCAACACGTGTAGCCCGAAGCCGACGCCGAAGAAAAGAACTCCTCAAGATCAAAGTAGCGATGGCTGATATTCATAACGGCAAGCTGGGGGTAGCTCATAATTACTCTCCAACCCAAACGGGGCCCCGTTCCATATAGGAGCGGGGCCCAATTACACAAACGTTATTTGCTCTTAGTAATCGAACTGGTGATAGTAACGACGGTAGTTGAGGTTGTGTTTGGTGACCGTCTCGTAGTAAGCGGCAAGGCGATCGGTAATCAGCGAGGAGAGGATCCACGGAGACACGATGACGCGGAACTCGTCGTCAAGGCCGGGGATCGCGAACTCGGCGGTGTCGA
>OLQO01001191.1_pt1 | contig 18107 bp, 13 predicted proteins | sample 1672281 | NCBI WGS metagenome assembly OLQO01 (sample SAMEA3136667, study PRJEB25190) | human gut metagenome | biome: human gut; feature: human-associated habitat; material: faeces | place: Austria | collected 2013
CTTCCCGAACCGCGTCGAGGATCCCACCCTCGTGCGCCCCGAGATGTGGAAGTAAATCCCACTCGCAGCTCACGCGATGCGTTTGCGAAAGGAGCCCGCTTCGGCGGGCTCCTTTTTTGCGCGCTTGTCGCTGGAAGTTGAATCAAGCTCCCTGCTCTATTGGCCATGATTCCAGGTCACGACTGAAAAAGGGGATTTGTGCGACTAACTATTTCGCCATTCCCGTCTGCATAAAATGATTCCTATGGTAAGGTAAACACTTAAGTCAGGGCCTTATTGAAAGGAGAAGCCATGACCGGAACTTTCACAACAGAGGGCTTGGGGTTGGGTGATTGCTATGGCATCTAGCACCAACGAAGCGGTACAGCCGGCAACGACGTACGCTGAAGCGACCGAAGCAGAGAAGCACGCCGTTCTGCGCAAGGTGACGGGGTCTTCCTTCCTCGGTAACTTCATCGAATGGTTCGACTACGCGAGCTACTCCTATTTGGCGACCGTTATCGCCATGGTGTTCTTCCCGGCGGAAGATCGTGCCGTGGCCGTGATGAGCACCTTCGGCGTGTTCGCGCTCTCGTTCCTCGTGCGTCCCGTCGGCGCGATTTTCTGGGGCAACATGGGCGACAAGAAGGGTCGCAAATGGGCGCTTTCGGTGTCCATCTTGCTGATGAGCGGCGCGACCTTCCTGATCGGCTGCTTGCCCGGCTATGCTGTCATCGGCGTTGGGGCTCCGCTTCTGCTTCTGCTGCTGCGCATGGTGCAGTCGTTCTCGGCGGCGGGCGAGTATGCTGGCGCTGCCACCTTTATCGCGGAGTACGCGCCGCATAACCATCGCGGGTTCTACTGCTCGATGGTGCCGGCCTCCACGGCAACAGGCCTGCTCGTGGGCTCGCTTCTGGCCACGTTCATGTTCTCCGTCTGGGGAGCCGACTCGGCCTTCGTCGTCGATTGGGGCTGGCGCATCCCGTTCTGGCTGGCGCTTCCCTTGGGCTACATCACCCACTACATCCGTACCCATCTGGAGGATTCCCCGGTGTACGCCCAGATGCAGGAGCGTATGAAGGAAATGGGCGAGAAGGTGGAGCATCCCATTCGCACGCTGTTCACCAAGCATCTCAGGGTGCTGCTCATCTCGTTCGGTGCCTGCGTGCTGAACGCCGTGGGCTTCTACGCGGTGCTCACGTATCTTCCGAACTACTTGGAGACGACGTTGAACTACCCGCCGAGCGACGCGTCGACGATCACCACCATCGTGCTCGTCGTCTACATCGCCTTCATCTTCCTGTCCGGCCGCATCTCCGACAAGGTGGGCCGCAAGAAGATGCTCATCATCGCCTGCGTGGGCTTCATCGTGTTTACGGTGCCGGCGTTCTACCTGTTGAACTCGCAGAACTTCGCGATCATCCTGATCGTGGAGCTCGTCATGTGCCTTCTGCTCACCATCAACGACGGCACGCTCTCGAGCTACCTGTCCGAGACGTTCCCCACTGAGGTGCGCTACTCCGGCTTCGCGCTGTCCTTCAACTTCGCCAACGCCATCTTCGGCGGCTCGGCGTCGTTTATCTCCATCGCCCTCATCGAGGCGACGGGCAACGCCATTGCGCCGGCCTGGTACATGGTGGCCATCTCTGTAGTCGCGTTCATCGCCATGTGCATGACCCACGACCATTCCGGCAAGAAGCTGGACGACGTGAAGTAAGCTTGTGCTGCCTTGCAGCGACAAACGAAGGGCCTCCTGCGGGAGGCCCTTCGTTTGTGGCCGTGGATGCCGTGCGGCTGCGCAGCCGTGCCGCTGTGCCGCTGAGACGTGCTTTCCGGATCCGGTGTGAATAAAACTCGCGTTTCGGGAACCGATGCGGCTAAAACACGGTTTTCGGGCACTGCGCAAGCGGTTCTTCTACCTGGGAATATGCAGCATTTCCCCAGATAAAACGCAGTGCCGGAATTGCTTGTTTTAGATGGCTTCGCCCCTAATCCGCGACGGGAGCTTTCACGCCGTTAAGCTCATTGGACTCCCTCATGGAGAGCCACCCTTCAGGCACCTCGGCCTGGGCGTGGCACTGAGTGCAGTACATGACCGAAGCGCGATGGGCCTTGTGACAGGTGGTGCATTCCAGCTCTTCGTGATGGGCCCAATGGGGGTTGTAGGTGCCCATGTCAGCGGTCTTCTCATACAGATCGTCGCGGGTGAGGTTGTGGCAGGCCTCGTTCAGGCACAGCTCGTCGGCGTCGCGGCCCGATGCCTTCGTCAGCTCGCTGGCGGTACGCTCGACGAGCGGGAAGTTGTAGTTGCCGGCGACCCAGGCTGCGCCCTCGCCGATCTGCTCGCTGAGCGTGGGCACGTGGCAGTCCATGCAGTCGTTGCCGAGCTTGCCGTGATAGGCGGCGAGCATGGTGCGCGGATCGGCCACCTCGTTGCCCCACTTGTCGGTGGCGGGGCTGTTTAGGTCGGATTCGTAGGTGGTCAAGTAGTTGTCCATGGGGGTGTGGCAGATGGCGCCGCAGAAGCTGGGCTGCTCGTGCCAGACCCATATGCCGACCCCAGCCACCACGAGGATGGCCGCCACCACGGCCGCCACCACGGCGGTGCGCCGTCCACGGCGCTTGGGGGCAGGGGAGGCGCCGGCGGCCTCGGGTGTGCCGGCGATAACGGGGTCGTGCTCGGTGGCCGAGGCCGTCGTGGGGTTCTTCTCTTCGCTCATGGTAATCGCTCCTTTCAGCAGGTGGGCTAGGGGCTAGGCGAGGTCGCCGGCCAGCAGACGGGCCACATGACGGCCCTCGGTGCAGGTGCGGCCGCAAGCGCAGGCCACGATGTACTCGGGGTAGTTGTCGGAGTAGAAGCAGCCAGACACGTCGCCGGCGGCATAGAATCCCTCGATCACCGAGCCGTCAGCGGTGAGCACCTGCATGTCCTCGTTGATGCGCAGGCCGTCCAAGGTAGTAAGCAACGCACCCCCGAACCAGCAGCCGTAGAAGGGCGGCTCGATAATCTTCGAGAGGCGGTGGGGCTCCTTGCCGTAGTCGGTATCGACGCCCGACTCCACGATGTCGTTGTAGTGAGCGATGGTGTCCATGAGGCGCTGTTTCGCTTCGCCTTCAAAGCCGAGCAGCACGGCCAGCTCGTCCAGGCTGTCGGCCTTCTGCATGAGACCTGTGCCGCCATCCATGGCGATGAAGTCGTCGAGCGGCATGCCCATCTGCATGAAGGCGGTGGTGTAGGCGGCGCAGCCCGTGGTGCCGAAGCGCAGGATGTCGTCTACGGCGTTGCCGTCGAAGATCTGGCACCATACGCCGCCGGGCTGGTAGCTGGCCGCATTGCACAGGGTGTCATAGGGCAGGCTTTCGTTCACGAAGCGCTCGCCCTTGCGGTTCACTTTCAGGAAGGGCTGGCTGCCGATGTTAAGCTGGTAGTGGGTGGCGGGGAAGTGCTCGCGCCCATCGGCGTCGGTCACATAGCCGCAGTCCACGCCGGCGGGCACGGCGCCGCGATCGAAGATGACTGGCGCGCCGTTCACGTCCTTTATGCCACCGGCCCAAAGTCCTGCCCGCAGGCCGTAACCGTCGCAGCGCGGCGAGTAGCTAGCGGCGGTACAGCAGGCAGGGACGAGCGGCAAGTTCGCGCGGATCATCTCGGGGTTGGCTGCGTAGCCGCCGGTGGCCAGCAGCGTGCCCTTGGCGGCGTTTACGCGCACGAGGCCCTCGGGCGTGGCGAACACGGCGCCGGTGACGCGGTTGCCGTCGTGGTCGAGCTTCACGAGGTCGTAGTTGTAGCTGATCTCATGCCCGGCCTCCTGGATGTGCCACTCCAGGATGTCGTTGCGCATGGGGTATTCGTAAGTGGGGTTGAAGAAGTGCTCGATGGTGGGGGCGAAGTAGTAGGTGCCGCCAGCGGGATGATCGGCCTCCATGGGGGTGACGCCGAGGGTCTTTCCGTTGGCCTCCATGATGGGGGTAATCCACTCGATCATCTCCTTGCCCTCGCGAAGCCAGGTCTTGATGACGCGCTGGTCCACGCGGCCCGAAGCATAGCGCGTCAGCTCGTTGAGCACCCTCATCTCATCGACTGGATCGGCCACTTCCAGGGCGTACTTGGAGTTGATGACGCCCACGTACTCGCGGGTGTCGCCCACGCTCGTGCCCTTCTCGGCTACAATGAAGTCGAGGCCGAGGTCGCTCGCGGTGCCGGCGGCCATCATACCGGCGTTGCCGGCGCCGATGATGAGGAAGTCGGTGTCGCGGGTGTCCACAATGTCGGCATCGGCCACAGCGGGTTCTTCGCCGAGCCAGTAGGTGTGGGCCTCTTGTGAGGCGGTTTCGGGGTGCGGGATTTCCTGGGGGCGCGGCGCGCAGCCGGCAAGCGCCCCGGCGGCAAGCGCCCCGGCCCCGGCCAGCATGCCGGCCTGCAGAAAGCCGCGGCGGGAAAGTCCGGATGAATCGGTCATGGTGAACCCTCCTTCGTTCGGGGCCGGTCCCGCGACGGGCGCCGACCGCATGGTGGATGTCTCTCTGGCTACTACCTTAGAGCTCAAGCATCGATGGCGCCCCACATCGTCGGGGCGGTTTTTCGCAATTCGTCGGAAAAGGTGCAGGGTGGGACATCCCACATTCAGAATGCGGGGCGCAGATGGGGCTTCCGTGGTAGGATGGGCCGGCCAGATTAGCGCGCGCGACAAAGAGGGGTGTTATGGTAGACGAGGTGCGGCCGGCAGGCGAGGCGGGGGTTTCCTCCGCAAGATCGGGCGAGAGCGCCCGAATGGCGGCTTCAGTGCGGGTGGCCGCGGCCATCGCCTGTGCCCTGTTCAGCTTCCTGGCTACCAATGGCAGCATTTACCCGGGCTTGGTGTCCATTGATCCGTGGGTGCGCGAATGGGCGACCCTGTTCGGGGTCGTGGTGCTCGCGGCCCTCGTGGTCGTGGCGCGCCATCGCCCCGGATGTCTGCATCCGCGCTTGTTCAACGGCATCGCCCTGGTGTCGGTGACGGGCTATCTTGTGCTGGACAGCTGCGGCTTCGCCTGGGCGAGCCCCGGTCTACTGCTGGTCGGCTCGTTGCTGGATTCCCTTGCCGAGGCGTGGCTGTTCGTGCTGGCCTATGTGGCCTTCGCGCAGCTGGAGGCGGCGCGGCGGCCCGTGGTGGCCATGACGGCGTGCCTGTGCGCCTACCTGCTGCAGCCCTGGGCGAGCGCGCTTGGGCCGACGGCCGCCGTGGCGGCCAACGCCGGCTGCTTCGTGGTGCTCTTCCTCTGCGTGCGGCCGCTTGTCGCCCGTCCGCTGCAGGAGGCCGCGCGTTCTGAGCCGCAGGCCGAGATGGCCGTGGCGAATCCCCAGTCGTTTCTGCCGACGGGCCATTTGCTGTTCGTGACCATCTTCGTGTTCAGCATCGCCCAAGGTCTCGTGATAGCACTGCCCGGCCCCTTCAACGACGCGCCGGCCCTGCCGGTGGCCTTCATACCGCTCGCGGTGATTCTCGTGATGTACCTGGCGCGGGGGCGTATGCCCAACGCCGACGGCCTGTTTGCCCTGTGCGCTTTGCTCATCATCGCCGGCATGTTTCTGCAGCCGAGCGATCGGGTGGTGTCGGGGGGTGTCGCCTCGGCTTCGAACACGCTCATTGACGCCGGGGCCTCCTGTTTCAACCTGCTGCTCGTCCTGCTCGTGGGGAGCATCGCCGGGCGCAACCGCGTGACGGCGCTGCCCACGGCGGCGCTCATGCTGGCGTTGTACTGGTCGGGGGTGGGCGTCGGTGCTGTGCTTGGCAACAGCGCCATGACGCTGCTCGGCTGGACCGAGGAGGCGCTCGTGTGGACGAGCTTCGCGAGCGCCATGGTGTTCGTGGCGTTCTGCTTCGTCGTTTTGAAGAATGTGAGCTTCGTCGAGGCTATCGGGGCCATCCGGTCGCCGGAGCCTCTGCGACCTCCGGCCGTGATGGAGGTGCGTGGGCGCCGCGATGGAACTTGCGGCGAAGGTGCGGAAGCGACACGACCTGGTAGGGAGATGTCGTCCGGGATGTTTGCTGGGGTGGCCTCGACCGAGGAGAAGTGCGCAGCGGTGGGCGCCGAGTATGGACTCACGCCGAGGGAGGGAGAGGTGTTTGCGCTTTTGGCCCAGGGGCGCACGGTGGGTGTCATTCGTGAGAAGCTCGTCATATCGCTGAACACGGCTCGCTTTCACACCAAGAATATCTACGTGAAGTTGGGGGTTCATTCTCAACAGGAGCTTATAGACGTTGTCGAGGGCTTTAAGCTCTGACAAGTGTCAAGATGCAAGAAACCCCGCTGCGTTTCAAGGGCTTTCGCAGCGGGGTTCTCACCTCAGAGAGTCCTGCGGAGGGCAGCCGCAGGGGATTTGGGCGGTTAGCGCCCTGGAATTAGCGGATGATGACGGGCCAGTCTCCCATAATGGGCCTCCTCTGGTCGTTTGCGTATTCGCTGATTTCACTATAAAGTCCCGTTCTTCAATTATCAATATCTAAATTCCTGATAATAACTTTGGTATAAAATAATAATAACATTCTCAGTTATAACTATCTTTAAGATCAACTTTTGATAATAGGAGACTCCGAAGCTGATAGAATGGGAGCGAGAGGGCAAGCTCAAGGAAAGGCGGCGCGATGGCGGGGAAGTCTGCGATGCGGGGAAAGACGGAGGCGATGCCGAAGCGACTCTCCGTGGATGAGCTGGTGGCCTTTATGAGCCTGCCCATTTTCCACGAGCTGCGCACGGCGGTGGACGTGGGCATTCTGCTCTTCGACGACTTGGACGACTACGATCTTCCCGAGGGCTACTCGAAGGAGGATATCTGGCGCATCCTGCTCGCTGTGCGCAAGCAGGCCGCCGTGTTCATCCCTGAGGATCCGGAGCGCACGGCCGACATGTGGATGGTCACGACCAGTTCGCTGTCGTTCAACACCGAGATGCTGGAGGTGCGCTCGAAGGAGGACTCCTCGCTGGCGCGATCGCTCAAGGACATGCAAGGGTCGCCGTTCGTGACGCGCTTCATCGAGCGCACGCTGGTGCGCGGCCTGGCGGACGAGGGCATCGCGGTGGACGAGGAGCGGGTGCACGAGCTGTTCGCGGGGGCGCCCCCGCTGACGTCTCTCGATCAGTTGGTGGCCAACTACTTTCGTCTTTCGAGCGATTGCGACAGCTTGGCGCGGCGCGCGGTGACCCACGGGCTCATCGAGACGCTGTACTACGAGCTTTCCGAGGGGGTGGATTTGTCCGAGCTGCCCGAGCGGGTGCTCGCGCCGTTGGATCCGCGCTTGGCGCCCCCGGAGTCCCAGGTGCTGATGGATCTGGTGTGCCAGCGGGCCTGTGCCGCAGGGGACGACATGCGTTTCGGTCCCGTATTGCGGCTGCTCAACATCAGCTGGTTCTTCCGCTACTTCAACGTGCTGCCGCGCCTGAACGTGCTCGTGGGACTGCTTTTGCGGAATATCCTGGCGTTGAAGTGGGGTTTTCCCGTGCTCAGCTGGATACCGGAGGGCTTCGATCCGACCTTGGCGGAGGCGCCGGTGGACGCGGCCCGCTACGAGGCGGTGTTCGAGTCGTGGTCGACCGACTACGGTTTCGGCTTCGATTTCACGCCCTATTTCGAGTTGAATGTGTGTCTGTACCTGCGCGAGCTGGAGCGGCTGGCGGTTTCCATCACCTATCTCGAGCAGCTCAACGAGCAGATCGAGCGCATCTTCGAGTCCCATATCAATGCGCGCCAAAAATCCATTCTGGTGGCGCTGTGCCGTGAGCCCGGGGCTCTTCTGCGCATCGCGCCGCATCAGCGCAGCTTCCGCATCGCCTACGGCACCGCCCGGGCCGATTTTCTGGGGCTGGAGCGCGAGGGGTATTTGGTGCGGGAGCAGGAAGGACGTGCCTTCGCGTTCCGCGCCCACCCCGACTTGCAGGAGAAGATCGTCCAGCTGGGGGCCGCCGTGGTCGGCTCGGCGGAAGCGAGCCTGGATGCGACGCCCCTTGTAGTATCCTGAGGGGGAACTGAGAGGGCGGTGGCGTTGAGGGCCGCCTTGAGGCCAGCCCGCGCGCTGCGGCTGGCGAGAGCGTGCGAAAGGGATTGCCATGATCAACGAGAAGATGTACGGATTGGGCGATGAGCCGAGTGCCATCCGCGAGCTGTTTGCCTACGGGATGGCGCGCAAGGCCGAGATCGGTGCCGAGAACGTGTTCGATTTCTCGATCGGCAATCCCTCGGTGCCGGCGCCCGAGCTGGTGCGCGAAACCATGCTGGAGCTTCTGGATATGGATCCGGTGGCCCTTCACGCCTATTCGCCGGCGGCGGGGCTGCCCGAGGTGAAGGAGGCCATTGCGGCGTATCTGTCTGAGCGCTACGACACGACGGCGACGTCGGGTCACTTGTACCTGACGGCCGGTGCGGCGGCGGCTTTGGCTTCATCCGTTGCCGCTGTGACCCATCCGGGTGATGAGGTGGTCGTGGTGTCACCGTACTTCCCCGAGTACCGCACGTGGATCGAGGCGGCCGGCTGCACCATCGTGGAGGTGCCGGCGGCGGTTCCGAGCTTCCAGCCCGACATCGAGGCGCTGCGCGCGGCCATCGGGCCGAAGACGAGTGCCGTGATTATCAACACGCCGAACAACCCGGTGGGCGCCGTGTACACCCGCGAGAGCCTTGAGGCCCTGGCGGCCATGCTGCGCGAGCGCGAGGAAGCGCTGGGACGTCCGCTGTACCTCATCAGCGACGAGCCCTATCGCGAGATCACCTACGGCATCGAGGTGCCCTGGGTGCCGTCGATCTACGCGCGGACCATTGTGTGCTACTCCTATTCCAAGGCGCTCTCGCTTCCCGGCGAGCGCATCGGGTGGGTGTACGTGTCCGATGCCGCTGACGACGGCGATGCGGTGGCGGTGGCCGTGGCGGGCGCGGGACGGGCGCTCGGCTACGTGTGCGCGCCGGTGCTGCTGCAGCGCGTGGCGGCTCGCTGCGTGGGGGAGCCGTCGGACGTGGCCGCCTACGCGGAGAACCGCCGTCTGCTGACTGAGGGGCTTTCCGCGCTGGGCTACGAGTACGTGGAGCCCGACGGCGCTTTCTACCTGTGGGTGCGCGCCCTGGAAGAGGACGCCCAGGCGTTTTCCGATTGTGCCAAGGAATACGAGCTGCTCATCGTTCCCTCGGACAGCTTCGGCGTCGGCGGCTGGGTGCGCCTGTCCTACTGCATCGCCCGCGACACCATCGAACGCTCGATGCCCGCGTTCAAAGCTTTGAAAGAGAGCTACGAAGCCAAATTGAGTTCGTAGCCATAGCGCGCCCTCGTTTTCTCAGATTTATCCAAGCCGACCGCTTTAGGAATTTGGTTGGTGCGCTTCTCGTCATTTTCCAAAGAAAGTGGCTCTACTTACGCTTGCGGTGAGCGAGCCAGAAGAAGCCGGCGCTGGCGACGATGAGACCGGCGAGGGTCGCCACGCGGCCTACGCTGGGGTCTTTGTAGCCGATGGCGAAGACGCCGAGGCAGAAGGCGGCCATGATGACGCAGAGAATGCCGAGCCAGCGCAGGTAACGTTGCTTCTCTTCCATGAGGGCGTCCTAGCTTCCGTAAGAATTGAGGTACTCGAGGATTTCCTGGCGCGAGTGCATGCCGCACTTGCTGTAGATGCGCTTGATGTGGCTGTGGGCGGTGGCGGGAGTGATGAACAGCTCCTCGGCCACCTTTTTCTGCGTGTGACCCAAGGCGTAGAGGGTGAGCACGTCCATTTCGCGGCTCGTGAGCAGGAAATGCTCGCCCATGCGCTCCACGTTGCGACGCATGGAATCGGACAGCTCGCCCATGGTGGACGGGGAAGGGGCGAGGGAAGACTCCAGGGCAGAGGAGGGCGAAGAGCCGAGAGGCGACGGCATTGTCGCCGAGGGGGAAGGCGAGGGCGTGGAACCGGGGGAGGCTGAGGCGGGGTCGATCTGGAAAAGCTGCTCCCGGATAGCGGCGCACTCCTCGTTGCAGCGGATGCACTGGCGCGCCTCGGCGGCCTTCAAAGCCTCGGAGGCTGTTTGTTGGGCGGTGGCCTCGCGTCTCGCGGCGTTGAATACGACGCTCTGCAGCGTTTGCTCAGCTTCGGCCAGCGCCGCCGCCGACTCGGCCGCATCGGCTTCGGCCTGGCGCATGACTCGCTCGTTCTCGGCCTCCAGGCGATCGGCTTCCGCGGACGATTCTCCGCGCTCGGCGTGCATGAACTGCACGAGAACCACTTGGGTGGAAATGAGGACAAGAGCCCCGAGAAGCGAGTTGATGAGCAGATCGTTGCCGGCCAACGGGTAAGTGAAGTACAGCAGCATACGGGCGAGGGAGCGCGAGCCGAAGCAGATCACCCAGCCGCCCATGGCGTAAATATAGGGGTCGCGAGTTCCGAAGCTGGTGAAGGCGATGATGACGTACCAGCAGTAGGCGCAGATGACGATGTTCAGCGTGTTGACGGCCACGGCCCCGATCTCCCAGTGGTAGGGGAAGGCGCCGAACAGGACGAGGCTGAGGGAGGCCAAAAGCGCCATGGTGATAAACGCGTCCACGGTCATGACGCGCTCGCGGCGGCGCACGACGAGAAGCATGAGCAGGGCGCATATCAGCATGGAGCACAAGGCGTAGGCCAGTCGCGAGCTCCAGGTGAAGGGGATGGGCAGGCCGTCGGGATAACCGCGGAGAAAGCCGTCGACGAATCCCAGAAGCGCCATGCCGACAGCGCAGGCGGCGAGGAATCGGGAGTCCTGGATGTTGCTGCGGGCGAAGGTGAAGAAGGTGCGCGCCCGACGGTGCGGCCGCTCCGTCGGATGCTCGGCGCGCAGGCCGGCCGGGCAGAGGAAGGCGAACTGGGCCACGATGAGCGCCATACCGATGATGTTCTGCGCTCGGGTGGGCAGAAACGAAAGTAGGTAAACGATGCCGACGCTGATGAAGAAGGCCGAGAACACGAACAGGGCGGCCGTCACTTCGTCGGTGCCGCGCAGGCAGCGCAGCCAGTAGAACATGCACAGCGACAGGGCCAGGGTGTTTGCAATGCTGAGGGCAAAAGCCGTGGCCACAAGGATTTGGTCGGCGCTGTCGAGCAGGGAGAGGGCCATGGAGGCTCCAGCAGCGACGATGATGCTCCCCACCATGATCCATTGCACGGCGGTAGCGCCGAGCTCGCGGCGAGATCGCGAGAAGATGAGCAGCGCCACGATGAAGAGCGCGCAGGTGACGAACATGGAGCCGTCGGTGAAGATGCCGTCGTCGGTGGAGGCGTAGCTGCCGTAGCACGCCACGATGAGAGCTGTGCGTGCGCAGATGATGCCTGCGAGCATGGGCCAGAATGCCTTTGCGCGACTCAAAAGTCCGCTCACGACAACGCTCATGAATCCCCCTTTCGCCCGATGCATGTTCCATCATGGCTTTCCCGCGATTCCCCATCATAGCTCTTTTTCGGGCTTGTGCGCGGGGAATCTTGGCTGCGGCGCATCTGCCGAGAGAGCCGTTACGTTTCCGCAATCTGACATCGCCTGAAAGAGGGGAGGGGCATTGAGGGGGTTCTGGTAATCTTGCAAGTGAACAATCGAAGAAGAGGAGGAGCCCATGAGCGAGGGTCGCGATATCTACCACGAGCCGAAGCAGAAAGTGCTGCTGCGCACGGCCGATGTGTACCAAACCGAAGTGGACGACGAAGTGGCCGGATACTCGGACAAGCTTTTGGCCATTGTGGCTGACTACCACAACGGCGGTCGCCCCGAGGGGATGAACGCCCAGGCGATGGTCGGCAAGTCGAAGCGCGGCGAGGTGGCGTTCCGCTTGTTCGGACGCATCAATCCCGAGACGCGCGTCATCGAGGCCGCCGGCTTCAAGACGCGCGGATGCCTGGCGATGACGGGGTGCGCGAGCGCCACCTGCTCGATGATCGAGGGGCGCACTTTCGACGAGGCGCTGGCGCTCACCATTGAGGATGTGCGGGAGGCCGTGGGTGGCGTTCCCGCCGGGAAGGCGAACACACTGACGTTCTCCGTGGAAGCGGTGCGGGCGCTCATCGGCGACTTCCTTGCGCGGGAGGGGGCCGGTCTGGCCGAGCTTGATGCGGTGGTGCCCTGCGACTCCTACAGCGTCGCCTGCCTGATGTGCGAGCATTGCTCGCTGCGCGACACCCGCACCGACCTGCTCGTGGCTGCCATGGACGGTGAGTAGCCGTGCGCGAGGAAGACGAGATCCGCGCGGCGGTGATCGCGCTGGCGGAAGCCCAGGCGGCGGGCGAGGACATTGCCGACGCGCTGCCCCATGGCGAGGCTTGGGCCGCCACGGCTGCAGCGTCTGACGAGGTGGGCGCGGAAGACGCCCTCGATCCCGAGCAGGCGCGTGAGGAGGCCATCGCGGCGGTGCTTGATGCGGCGCGCGCGGCCTCGCGAGCAAGCCGCCTGTCGTGTCCCTGCGAATGGGAGGCTGCGGGCCTTGTGCCCCCGTCGATGACGCCCGAAGACTTGGAGATGGCCGTCTACGATGCGCTTATGGAATTCGGCGATCCCAACGGCTCGCGCGATGCGGCCGACATAGAGGGCCCTGACGCCGGAGCCGCACCTCGCCGCGCCGCCAACAAGCACGTGAAGTCCGCCTTCTCCTCTTCCAACGGCCGCCCCGTGGGCGCATCCCCCTTCAAACGCAAAGCCGTCTCAGCGGATGCGGCAGAGGTTGGGACGGAGCGATCGGCGAAGGCGAAGCCGAGCGGAGAGGCTGAGTGCGTCGATCGGGCGAGCTCCGCGACAGAAGAAGACGTCCGATGGCCGGGATCGGCGCAGACACGGGGTGCCTTGACCGAGCGAGTTCCGCAGCGAACGAAACAGCCCAGTGGGCTGTTTCGCAGAGCGAGGACTGTTTGAGCGAATCAGGGTACCCGCCAGCCCCGCCCCAGGAGACTTCCAACCAGATTCCCGAGGAAGACCCGCATCCCGAGTTCGCGCACATCCGCCTGCTCATGGGTGCCGAGAGCTACTACCTCTACGACGATTCGGCCATGACCGACGCCTACGCCCGCTGGGCGTTCCTCGCCGCTGAGGACGACCCCGTGGCCACCTTCATCGAATGCGTGCGCGAGGAGTCGTCGGTCTACCCCCGCCCCATGGCGCGGGAGAGCTTGGCCAACGACCCGTTTCGCATGAAGGCCGAAGCGGTGGAGGCGGCCTTCGCTGAGGCCCGCGCGCAGGGTCGCGCCGACGACATCGAGCGCGTGGAGGCTTCCAACGGCGACGTCTACTTCTATTCCACGACGTATTTGACTCCTCGCCGCGCCCAGGCCCTCGCCGAGTGGGACGCCGTCGAGCGCATTCGCAACGTGTAAGACTTGCCTGCCCAAGCCTCGGCGGTTCAGTCTGTGAGCTGCGCTGTCGAAACCGTAGCTCGACCCGTATTTTTGTCGCGCTTTTCAGATGAGTTGGACATTTTTGTGGGTCGGGCTGCGGTGTTTTAGGCGACTAACTTTCCAAAAGAACAAGAAATACCTGTTCAGGGCATCGGGCTTGTTGTTCGGGCGAAGACGACCCGCAGCCCGAGAGGCAAAAATGTCGTAGGCGCTCTTCTCTGATGGCAAAAACACGCCTCGTGCTACGGGTGCGTGCAAAAAGGAGCCCCCGCAACCGGTTTGCGGGGGCTCCTTTCACGAAGGGGGAGCTCCTTCGGAGCTCGCGTTAGAAGGGGTCGGCTATCAGGTGAGGTGATGCCGCTTGGGAGGGGCGACCGAGGTCGCCCCCTACGGATCAGCCTTCAGCGCAGATTGGTTTCGCTCTGCGCATCTCCCTAGGCGTCGGGAAGCAGGCCGAGGGCGGCGAGGTCTTCCTTCACGTCGGGCATGTCGTAGTAGTCCAGGCACTCGGCCGTCGGGCAGCCCAGCTCGGGATCCCAGCCAAAGCATTCGTACATCATGGTGAGGGCCGTTTGGAAATCCTCTTTGTCCATCTTGTTGGTGCCCTCGGTGAACACCTCGATGTCCGGATCCATGGTGAAGGGCCACTCGGTAACGACGTCGTGCACGTTGCGGAAGTCATTGGTACCCATTTGCCCGTTGGCACCCACCATGCCGCGCGCGGTGTTGGCTCTCTGTAGCGTGGTGATTTTCGCACCCATCTTGTACAGGTCTTCCGTCGTCACGTCTTCGCCGGTGACGGCCTTCATGAATTTGGCCTCCAGATCCAGGTCGCCGCGATAGTCGCGAGCCTTCGTGGGGCTCATCGTCATGGGCCATACCCAGTTGCACAGCGTGAGCGAGTCGTGCAGCACGTCGGTGACGATGGACCACCAGGCGAAGTTCGCTTTATACTCATTCATGGGGGTGTAGTTCTTGTCCGGATCGATGGCGCTCGCATCGCCCCACACTTCGGCCGCGATCTGCTGCTTAAGCTCGAAGGGCAAGCCGCAGCCCTGGAAGTTCACGGCAGAGTGGATCATGTCGTCGCGGTTGAAGACCATGTTATAGAGCAGGCCCACCTGTCCGAAGCACTCATGGGCATGGTGCACCGGCCAGCCGCGCACGTTGATGAGCGTGGAAGCGGGGGTGTTCCACCAGTCTGGATCGTTCCAACGCTCGGTCCAGACGATGGGGCCGTGGCCGATGTAGGCGATCTCCGAGTCGTTGGCGGCGATCTTCGCCAGAAGGGGCGGCACCATGGAGGGGTCGTTATTCTTGAAGCCCTCCCAATTGATTTCCGCGTACTCCTCGGGGGGCAGCACCTTCTGGAGCAGGCCCGTAGCATAGCAGTGGGCGATGTCGCGGTAGATCTGCCCGTAGTTGCACCACAGGCCCAAATCGTCCATGGTGGAGCCGAATACCTGATCCCAGATGAGGGCGTCTTCACTGCCGGCTTCAACGGAAGTGTTGTCGCCTAAAATCTTGATCATGTAGTTGGTGAACGGGAAGTTCGGCACGCAGGTGTTGCCCGTGATCTCGTAGCCGCCGTTGGCCGCCGAGGCCGGCACGCGCAAGTCGGAGTAGCAATGGATGGGGCAACTGTGGCAGCCGTCCATCTTGATGGTGTACTTCTCGGCCTCTGGGCCTTCGTCTTTGAAGGCCTTCATGCAGCGGTAGCCCACGGTGTTGATCTCGCCGGGCTTCGGCTCGCCGGTGTCGATGGGGCCGCCTTCGGCCAGCGCCCAGGTCAGTCCCTTCTGGGCCGTCCAGCGGCTGCCCTTGTCGAAGTACTCGGCCCACTCCTGCTGGGTGGAAGGTACGACGTGGTTGTTGTTGGAGCCGACGATCTCGCGCAGCATGTAGTCGGACAGGTCGGCCACCTCTTGCGGGTCGGCCACGTAGATGGGCTGGCTACCGCGCACGACGAGCGCCTTCAATTTCTTCGAGCCCATGACGGCGGCGGCTCCAGCGCCGGCGGAATGGTTGCGGGAATTGATGATGCAGGCGTAGGGCAGCAGGTTCTCGCCGGCAGGGCCGATGGTGGCCACGCAGAAGTCGGTGCCCTCCTTGCGCGAGAGCGCCTCGGTGGTGGCGCGGGTGCCCAGGCCCCACACCTGGTCGGCGGGCTTGATCTCGACGTTGTCATCGTCGATCTTCAGGTAAACCGGTTCGTCGGAAGCGCCCTCGATGACGATGGCATCCCAGCCGGCCTTCTTGATGGCCGCACCGATCATGCCGCCGGTGTGGGCGTCAACAACTTGATGATCGGTGGTATAGGTGGAAAGGGAGGCGATGGTGGTGCGGCCCGCCAGGGGAACACCGGTGGCGGTCAGAGGGCCGACGGCGAACACGATCTTGTTCTCTGGGGAGAGCGGATCGGTGCCGGCGGGCACTTCGTCGTACATGATCTTGTTGGCTATTCCCATGCCGCCCAAATACTCTTTATAAGGGTCGGTGGGCGAGACGGAAACGGTTTTGTCGGTCAGGTTGACGCGGAGGATCTTACCGGTCCAGCCATAGGACTTGTTGGGATCCAATTTTGAATCAGCCATGATGAAGCTCCAAATCTCTTCGTGTACTCATGTTGCGTGGTACCAGTCGTCGATCTGGAGTAATCGTCGCGTAGAAGTATAAGGGAGGGCAATTTTTACCCCCTCCCCTCAATGAGGGGATCTTTTTCAACGGAAACATGACGGCTCCTCTACGGACGGATGAGGAGAAATCAAACGTTCGGTAATCCCCCTCAAAGAGGGTACACAGCTTCTTCATTCATGACTATGATGCCCTCTGTTGCGTGGCGTCGCGATCTTGAGTTCTCTCTGAGACAAGCATGAAGTTACAAGGGGGAGTTCAAATGTCTGACACCCAGAAAAATGAAACCGTGGCCACCGAGCAGCCGCCCGCGGCCCCGGTGTCCGCTACCGAGCCCGGCTCTGCGCCGGCCTCCGAGAAGAAGCAGCCCTTCTTTACCCGTCGCACCGTGCTCGCCATGACCGGTTGCGGCGTTGCCGGCCTGGTGGTCGGCGGCGTGCTCGCCTCCTGGGGCGTGACCACCGCCTCCATTGCCTCGGGCCGCATCGAGCTGCGCACCACTCCTACGAAAATGATCGTCACCGACCGCGCTCGCTGCTCCGGCTGCCAGCGCTGCGAGATGATGTGCACCCTGAAGAACGACGGCGCGACCCAGCAGTCCATCGCCCGCGTGCGCGTGTGGGACAACTACAACTTCGGCTCCGGCGTCGATACCAACGACGGCATCTTCGGCAACTGCCAGTTCACGGTCGCCTCCTGCAAGCAGTGCGTCGATCCGCAGTGCGCCAAGTACTGCCCCGTCCATGCCATTCACTCCGACGAGGAAACCGGCGCTCGCGTTGTCGACGAGGACGTGTGCATCGGCTGCGGCATGTGCTCTGCCGCCTGCCCGTGGAACATGCCCCACATCAACGCCCAGACCGGCACATCGACCAAGTGCATCTCCTGCGGTCGCTGCGCCGAGCAGTGCCCCAACGGCGCCATCAAGTTCATCGATTGGGAGGATATTGCCCAGAAGGCCATCGACGAGGGCGTGGTTTCCACGGCCACCATCGTCGAGGCTTAAACGATAGAGAGAAGGACCATTATGTCAGGACACGCTTTAACACGGCGCAGCTTTTTAGTTGGAAGCGCCGGGGTGGCTGCCGTGGCCGCCGGCGCGGGCCTTGTGAGCTTGTCGGTTCGCGGCGAAGCCGATGCTGATGCCGAGACGGATAAGCGAACCGAAGTGGTGCACTCGCTGTGCAATTCCTGCTCGAGCAAGTGCGGTTATTACGCCTACGTCGTAGACGGCGAGCTTACGAAGCTCATTGGGGACGAGGCCCATCCGAACGCGCAGGGCAAGTTGTGCGCGCGCGGGTACGGCTATTCCCAGATCGCCTATTCGCCCGATCGACTCACCGACCCGATGAAGAAGAACGAAAACGGCGAATTCGAAGTAATAGGATGGGATCAGGCGCTCAGCGAGATCGGCCAGAAGGTGAACGATATCATCGCGCAGTACGGCCCCGAGGCGCTTGCCATGGTGCAGGATCCGCGCCCGTCGGGCAAGTACTACACGAAGCGCTTCATGAACGCGCTCGGCAGCCCCAACGTGTACACGCACGGCGCCGCCTGCAACCTCTCCAAGGAGTCCGGGTTCACGCAGGCCATCGGGGCGGCCAACTTCGAATCGGATGTGGCCAACTCGAAGATGACGATGTTCATCGGCCGCAGCTATGCCGACGCCATCCGGCCCAGCTCGGTGGCCGCGCTGCAGCAGGCGCACGAGAACGGCGCGCACATCGTGCTGGTGGATCCGCGCCTGAACAACAGCATCGCTTTCGCTGACGAGTGGGTGCCCATCAACCCTGGCACCGACCTGGCGCTCATCTTGGCCATGTCCAACGTGCTTATTAATCGCGATCTCTACGATGCCGAGTACGTGGCGGCCAACAGTGTCGGATTCGACGAGTGGGCGAGCGCCATTGCGGGCTACACGCCGGAATGGGCCGAGGGCATCACGGGCATTCCCGCTGCCGATATCGAACGGCTGGCGCTCGAGTTCGCCGAGGCGGCCCCTGCGGCCTCCATCGAGCCGAGCTGGCGCGGTGCCTTCGGGTGCTCGTACGCGAACTCGGGCGAGACGGCGCGAGCGCTCTGCCTGTTCAACACGCTTCTGGGCTGCTGGAACCAGCCCGGCGGGGCGCTGTTCCTCCCCAGCGTGAAGG
>OLQO01001192.1_pt1 | contig 18037 bp, 21 predicted proteins | sample 1672281 | NCBI WGS metagenome assembly OLQO01 (sample SAMEA3136667, study PRJEB25190) | human gut metagenome | biome: human gut; feature: human-associated habitat; material: faeces | place: Austria | collected 2013
GGAACGCCTCAGCCATTGAGGACATCAAGGCAGAGCTTTCAGGCAAGTACGTTGCCGACAGTATCAGCGTATGCACTCCGCCGTCCTACACACCACACAGCACACGCATAGACGGCTTTCTGCCAAGCGGTGATACACTTTCACTGCTGTGCGAGCAGGCTCGACTAGAGCGTGAGCAGAGTGCTGTGGAGGAGTTCATCAAGGGGATAGAGGATAGACAAATGAGGAAGATATTTGTACTCAGGTTTGTAAAAGGATTGACTTGGATACAGATAGGACACAAGGTCGGAGGTACGGCGGACGGCTGTAGAATGGCAGTCAAAAGATTTTTGAAAAAATAATCAAGTGTGTTCGTTTTGTTCGTTTTAGGTGTGCTATAATTTAAACTGAGGAAAGTGTAGATGTACCTCAGACTTGTACTTTCATTGAAGTCACCTCCAATTTTCTAAGCCCCGTAAGGGGCTATGCAGAACGTGAGTGCATGAGCTTGTGGTCTGCCCATACGGTCAGTTGGTTTTCCGACAAAGCCAGCAGCATAATACTTGAACCACCACCAAGCCGTGAACTATATTCTAGAGCTTCGGGCGGTGTATGCAGGTCGAGAGCGCACGAACTTAAAGCCTGCACCAGTGAAACTACTCCGCATAGTCATGAATATGTGTTGCTGTAAGTGTAATCGGAGTTAATGGCTTACAGGACAGCCTGACGTTAACGGGACCTAGCCGCAAGGGCTGAGCAGGCAGCGGCAAGAATGCAGGTCGAGAGCGTGCCAGCTCAGATTTGCTCCACCATTTACAAAACTCCTTAAATTATTTTCACAAGGGCGGCTGCATTTTGCGGTCGCTTTTGCGTTGTGTCGTAAAAAGTTCATAAATGTCGAAAACTTGAAGTAATGCATAAAAAAGTCAAAATGATTTTGTGCAGTAGGGAGAATTTTTGTTTATAACCTTGATATTTTATGCTTTATATGCTAATATATAGAAAATGAACAAAAGGAGGTTCTAAAATGGAACTTAGCAGAAAAGACAGAATAATACTTTTTAATCAGTATGAGATACTTAAACGCCTTGACACTGATAGCGCTGAACAATATGAGATATATCAAGATATTCTCGCACAGGGGTTTGAATATGAATATGACGATATAGGTCCGTCGTTGTTTGAAGTGCCACAATCAGTTTCCGAAAAAGTGTATGAAATTTTAGGTATGTTTAGACGTATGGTCTTCTCTTTTGACAATCTTGAAGATGTGACAGGCCTAGATCGTGAAGACTATATGTTCAGAGGCTTTGACGGAAATGAAGAAACAGAACATTATGTTTACGCTAAATGGCTTGTGAAAAATAATCACAAGTTTGAGGAATTTGAAAATTGTGAGTTTAATAGCCATTGGAACATATTGCCTAGGTATGAAGAAATGCTTGAAAGATTTTATGAAGTTACAAAGGATAAAGAAAAAGGTATTTATTCAACGAACTTATCTGCTGATGAATTAAATTATATCATTGACAAAAAATAATCTTACGAACTGCTACAACAATGTGGCAGTTCTTTTTTATATCAAAATCTCAGAAAGGACGGTGCCCTCATGACAGCACGGCAAAAGAAATTTGCAGAATACTATGCTCAGAGCGGCAACACCGTTCAGAGTGCTATAAAGGCAGGATACAGCGAGAAGTATGCGAAAGCTGACGCCTGCAAAATCCTAGATAATCCTAGTGTTGCGGAGTATATCCGTGTGCTGTCCGAGAAAGCTCAGGACGAGCGTATAATGACCGCAAAGGAGAGGCAGGCACTCTTGTCTGATATCGCTAAGGACGGCAAGAATGACCCTGCTGACCGTATCAGAGCCGTCGATACCCTCAATAAAATGACAGGAGAGTATGTGGCTAAGATACAGGCGGAGGTCAAGACCTCTGAAAAGCTTTCAGACGTTTTCGCTCAGATAGGCGGTGAGGGGCTTGACGAGTAAGTTTCCCCTGTCGCAGAAGTATATGGACTTCATCAACAGCGTTCGGGGTGTGTCTGCGGATTTTCTTGAGGGGACTACCGCAAGCGGCAAAACAACTGTGGGCGCAGGCATAAAGTTCATGCGTATGGTGTCGGCAAGCAGGAAAAAACTTCACGTCATTGCCGCTAAGACTACGGGAAAGGCTGAGGAAACTATCATTCAGCAGGATAACGGCATTCTTGACCTGCATACCAATGCTCGGTACTTTGGCAACGGTGATAAGGACTACAAACTGCCGCATATCAAGTTTGAGGGCAAGATAATCTATGTTCTGGGATATGACAACAAGGATAAGTGGGAAATGGTGCTGGGCGCTCAGTTCGGCTGCGTGTATATCGACGAGATAAACACCGCTGATATCGAGTTTGTCCGTGAGATGTCAACCCGTAACGATTACCTTATGGCGACCCTCAACCCTGACGACCCCTCTCTGCCTGTGTACAAAGAGTTTGTCAACCGCTCACGTCCGTATCAGAAATACGCCTGTGACGTGCCTGCGGAGATAATGAAAGAGCTTACAGAAGAACCTGTACCCAATTGGCGGTACTGGTTCTTTACTTTTCGTGATAATCTTTCTCTTACCGATGAGGATATCAAGCGAAAAATGGCTGCCGCTCCGAAAGGCACAAAGCTGTATAAGAACAAGATACTCGGTCTGAGAGGACGTGCAACAGGGCTTGTGTTTGACCTGCAAAAGCAAAATATCTTGACAGCGGAGCAGGCGAAAGCTTTCAATTATGTGTACTTCTCAGCCGGGCTTGACACCGCTTACTCGCAATCCTCACCTGATACCATAGCGTTCACCTTTGTTGGCATAACGGCTGACAGAAAATGCGTCACTCTTGACGAGGAAGTGTATAACAATCGTGACAGACAAGTACCGCTCACGCCCTCCGACATACCGAAAATATTCACGGCGTTCTTGGAGAAAAACCGCAGGACGTGGGGCTTTGCACGAGATGTATATATCGACAGCGCAGATCAGGCGACCATACTTGAATGTCAGAAGTTTGGACGGCTCACAGGCAGTATATATAATTTTATCCCGGCATTCAAGAAAACGAAAATAATCGACCGAATACACTTGCAGTCAGCTTGGCTGGCGGCAGGTGATTTTTATATCCTTGAGCATTGCAAGGAGTACGCAGGCGAGCTTAACATATACAGTTGGAAAGAGGATAAGGCTGAGCCGGAGGACGGCAACGACCACCTTATCAATTCCTGTCAGTATGCCTGGCTGCCGTATCGTGACAAGATAGGAAGTGTGAAGATTGACTAAATTCAGCATAGGAAGCAAGGTGAAAAATATGATAAGAAACTGGCTTGATATCCAGCCTGCACCCGAATACAGCATAACTATCACAGAGAAAACAGGTTTTATGACAGATGTGATAAGGTCACAGCTTTGGTATCGTGGTGACGCCGCAGAGCTTTCACAGTTTTTTCGACAGCTTAACTTAGGCACAAATTCATTCTGGAGCAGCGTCCCTGAGAAAGAAAAGATACGCAAGATACATAGCGGTCTGCCTGCAATAATCGCCGATACGCTTTCATACATTGTCTATTCTGATATGGACGATATCAAGGTCACAGGGGACAAAGCAAAGGCTGACTTTGAGAATATCTGCGAGCATATAGACTTCACAGAGCTGACAGGCAAGTCGATAGTGACCGCACTTGTTGACGGCGACGGAGCTTTCAAGATATCGGTGGATACTGAGCTTTCTGATACGCCAATAGTCGAGTTTATCGGTGCTGACAAAGTGGAGTATAACTTTGTACGAGGTCTGCTGAACGAGGTCGTTTTTCATTCTGTGCATTATGCAGGCTCAAAGAAATTTCACCTTGAAGAGCATTACGGCAAGGGGTACATAGAAAGCCGTCTGTATGACGATAACGGTCACGAGGTCGGCTTGGACAACGTGCCTTGCCTTGCACAGATACCGCCCCGTACTGAGTTTGAGGGCGAGTATATAATGGCTGTGCCGCTGAAATTCTTTTCATCACGAAAGTATCCGAACAGGGGCAAGAGCATTTTTGACGGTGGTAAGTCTGATTGCTTTGACGCTTTGGACGAGGTGATCTCACAATGGTGGGACGCTATCAGAGCAGGAAGGGTAAAGCAGTATATCCCCGAAAGCATGATACCTAGAGATCCTGCAAGCGGTAAGCTTAAAGCGCCTAACCAGTTTGGCAACAGTTACATAAGCATTGACCCACCGCTTTCGGCAGAGGGTGCGGCACCTAAGATAGAAGTAGTTCAGCCTGATATCAAGTATGAGGCGTTTGTGGCAAGCTATACGAATTGCCTGCTTATGTGTCTGCAAGGGCTTGTATCTCCTGCCACGCTTGGCATAGATGTGGGTAAGATGTCAAGTGCAGACGCTCAACGAGAGAAGAAAGACGTCACAGGCAATACCCGAAATACTATCACAACGGCTCTTGAAAAGGCTCTGCCGCAGCTTGTTTCTGCGGTGCTTATGACCTATGACAATATGCAGGGCAAAGCCCCTGAGACTTATGAGGTGACAGTTGACTTTGGCGAGTACGGTGCGCCTGACTTTGACAGCAGAGTTGAAACTGTGGGCAAGGCAAGCACGTATGGTATTATGTCAGTTGAAACGCAGGTGGAGGAGCTGTGGGGCAGTTCTAAAGAGGACGATTGGAAAGCCGCAGAGGTCAAGCGGATAATGCAGGAAAAGGGGCTTACAGAGGGTGAGCCTACTGCGGTAGGTGATGAGTACGGTCCTCGCCCGGACGGGGCATTATAGTTTCCGTACATTTGAATTTGTTTAACCCCTGTTGCTATCAACTACTTGGAGGTGGTCAGTATTCTCAGCTTCAAAGACATCGCAAAGATATTTGAGGAGATAGAGCTAAGGCTCATATCTTCGTTGAAACGCAATCTCAAAAGGCACAAGGCGGAGGAACAGCGTTACGGCTTTGAATGGTCTGCTTGGCAGGCTGAGAAACTGAAAAATATGGAGAACTTCCGCCGTGAAAACCTCGACATTATGAACGAGTACGTTGACGTTATCGACGATCAGACAAGACAGCTTATGACGGAGCAGTTTCAAGAGGGTCAGCAGCAGGCACAACGGAGTGCCCAGGAGCTTTCTGACGAACCTATAACACCTATCCCCGACAAGCATTTCTTTGGCGTGAACGAAAAGAAAATGGCAAAGCTTATGGAAGACGTCACCACCCTTGAAAAGACCGCTGAAACAGCCGCTCTGCGAATGACAGACGATATTTACAGGCAGACTTTGAATAGGGTACAGCTTGCAATGGGAACAGGCTCTATGACGCTTAACGAGGCTATCGACCTTGCCACAAGGGATTTTCTCGACAAGGGCATAAACTGTATCGTATACGCTGACGGCAAGCGAGTGAACATTGCCGACTATGTGCGAATGGCTCTGCGGACAACTTCCACAAGGGCAGCGTTGCAGGGTGCGGCGAAACGCTTTGCAGAGCTTGGGTATGATACGGTGCTTGTGTCGCAGTATGGCGGCTGTTCAAAGACCTGTGAGCCTTGGCAAGGTCAAGTATACATTGATGATGTGTTCACGGTATGGGAGGGGGAAAAGGACGAGTTTCAAGGCAAGTCAAATTACTGCGGTGAGTGGTTTTGGCTGCTGTCATACGCCGTAAAGAACGGGCTTTTCCACCCGAACTGCCGTCATACAATGACGCAGTACATACACGGCAGAACGCAGATACCTGAGCAGATACCGGCGGAGAAGATAAAAGAGCAGCGAGAGCTTGAACAGAAACAGCGTGCAATGGAGCGAAAGATACGCAAGCTAAAACGCTTTGCGGCAGGCACTCTCGACCCCGACACAGCAAAGGAATACCGCCGAAAACTCAGGCAGGCTCAGCATGAATTAAAGGCGTTTGTTGAGGAGCATAATGAGGTGCTGCATAGGGATCATAGCAGGGAGAAGTATTATGGTGGTGGTGTTGACAAATCGGGAAAAAGTGGTATAATAGAGGTAGACAAAGATACGTTGAAAAAATATCTTGGAAAACCGATAACACAAGCTGACAGTCAGCATGTTCGTGAATGGTATTATGCAAATGTAACGGATATCCCTAATCAGATAGATAAAACAAAACCCTTTGAAGAACAGGTCAAGCAGGCTTTTGAACTGAGAAATTACTATAAACACGAAGCTCGCGTTGCTATGTCTGATAAGAAAACGGCTATGATGCTTGATGAAAAACGTCCTGCACCAACGTTTGAAAAGTTATTAAAGGATAAAATGAAGCGCAAGAACATGACAAAAGACGAAGCTTTAAAAGATATTTTAGAAACTGCGTCAAAAACAAATGACGAAGTAAACAAGAACTACGGCTTATAAAGGAGGGCTTGATATGACAAAATTTGATTATACGATTTTCAAGGATAATAGTCAAAGTGAGTTTAAAAAAGCTTGCAAACTGATCGAGCGTAGTTTTCCTGACGCAAAGAAAAATAAGCTGTTAATTGATGTTGACGGCTCTACGATTCAGACATATACAAAAGACGGTAAGGACATTGATGTATATGATGATTATGACGTTGGGGCTGTGTTCGTTAAATCAGAAATAGATCTTGATAATATTTTTTCTTAACCGCTCCGCTACGGCGAGGCGGTATTTTTATACCCAAATATCGGAACTAAGCACCTTAACGGGTGCTTTTTTCATACACAAATTTAAGAAAGCGAGGTCAGAAAATGGACGAGAAAAAGAAACTCCCTGATGAGGAGGAGAAGAAAACTCCCGATACTCACGAGGAGAAAAAGGACGAGCCAAAGGCTGAGGAAAAGCCTGCGGACAAGGCAGATGAGAACTCTGCCGACAATGAACAGCCTGCGGTGGACGATAGTCAGGCTGACGAGAACGGTGAGGGTGCCGACAAGCCTGCGGAAGATAAGCAGGAACAGCCAAACGAGGATAAGTCCGACAAGCAGGACAATGCCGAGAACGCACCTGATGAAAAGGACCAGGAGATACTCAGGCTCAAAACGCAGATAGCAGCTATGCAGCTTGGTATCAAGCCCGACTGTATCGAGGACGCTGTTGCGGTGGCTGAAAGCTATGTGAGAAACGGCAGTCAGCAGGATATCAACGCCGCCCTTTCTGCGGTGGTGAAGAAGTATCCAGATATGAAAGGCGAGGGTGGCAAAAAGTCCGACGGCAAAAAGCAGGGCGGTTTCAAGGTCGGTGCAGGATCTTCGGATACTGATGAAAAGAAGCCACAGAGCAAACCAACAGCGCAGAAACGCTGGAACAAATTCAAGTAAAAAACAGGAGGAATGAATCATGCCAAATCTTAATTATGCAGAAGTATGGAATCCCGAGCTCTTGGAGATAAGGATCCAGGAAACACTGTCAAGTCCGTTCATCACACAGAACGTTAGGTGGCTTGACGCAAAGACTTTCCACTTCACACAGATGTCAACATCAGGCTACAAGAGCCACAACAGAAACGGCGGCTGGAACACAGGTAAGTATGTTCAGACGGACGTGCCTTTCACACTCACACACGACCGTGATGTTGAGTTTCTTGTGGATAAGGCTGACGTTGACGAAACGAACTCATCAGCGTCTATCAAGAATATCTCAGAGGTATTCGAGAAAACACAGTCTGCTCCAGAAACGGACGCTCTGTTCTTCTCAAAGACAGCTCAGAGAGCGGCAGAGCTTGAGGGCTATCACTCATCAACAGCCGCTTCATCATACACAAAGGGTAACGTGTTCGACAAGCTCAAAGGCTTTCTTTCAGCAGGCAAGCTGAGAAGATACAAGTCTAACGGCTCGCTCATTATGTATGTGACTTCCACAATTATGGACCTGCTGGAACAGTCTGACAAGTTCACACGAAAGATAGAAATGACGCAGATCGCAGAGGGAGGACTTGGTCTTAGAACAAGAGTGACCGACATTGACGGAGTGCCTATCATGGAGGTCATTGATGATGAGCGTTTCTATGACCGCTTCAACTTTGACCCTGAGGACGGCGGCTTTGAGCCTTGCGCTGCAAGCTATGTAAAGACCGCTGATACCGATATCGTGAGCGGCAAGGAGTATTACACCGAATCAAGCGGCTCTTACACTAAGGTATCAGGCACACCTAGCAAGTCTGCACTTGATACATACTATGAGAAGGTCGCAGGTTCGCATAAGATAAACGTGCTTATCGCAACACCTGAGACCACAAAGATAGTACCTAAGATCAACAGCATTTACAGCTTTGCTCCGGGCGGACACACAAATGGCGACGGCTGGCTCTATCAGAACAGAGCGTTCTCAGATGTTTTCACTTTCCCGAACGGCAAGGACGGAAAGATAGACAGTATTTACGCTGACGTTGACACAGCAGAGTACAGCGAGTAAGGGGTGAGGGATATGTACCTCACCTCTACTGAGTTTTGCAATATCTGTCCTGAGTGTGATATCTCCGAAGAACAGTTCTCGGCTATTCGGCAAAGAGCTGAAAGCGATATCGACACGCTGACTTTCAACCGCATAACAGCAGAGGGCATTGACAGCTTCACGGACTTTCAGAGAGAGCGTATAAAGCGTTCCACAGCCTTGCAGATGAAATTCATCTATGACAATTCGGAGCTGTTAGAAAGCCCTCTGAGCGCTTACAGCATAAGCGGAGTTTCAATGTCATTCGATAAGTCAAAGGTGGTATCTCTTGACGGCGTTATCACAACACGTCAGGTCTACAATGTGCTTATGCAGACAGGACTATGTTACAGGGGGCTGATGTGATGAAGTTTCCTCAGCTTATACCTGAAAGGGTATGCAAAACGCCCTGTAAGGTCTATCGAACGGACGGACTTAATCGTGACGGATCAAAGAAGCAGACGGTCATATTTGAGGGCAAATGCTTTCACTCTGAGAAGTCAAGGCAGAAATTATCCGCAGAGAAACAGCTTATAACATTGTCAGGCGAGGCTCTTTTCTGCGGAGATATCGCCCCTGATAACGCTGTTATAGAGGGCTATGCGGTCATAGGCGGCAGGACGTACAAGATATATGGCTCTGAGAAAGCCAAAGACCCTGACGGCAGGGTGAATTACACAAGATTGGAGCTGATATAATGGGCATTGAAATAAAGCTTGATGTGCAGGCAATAAAAGCTATCGAAGACGCTGCTGTGAAGTCTGCTGAGGTGGCTATGGAGCAGGTGAGGACAGACCTTGTAAGTGCTCAGACAATGCCGTTCGATACAGGCGATATGCAGAATAATCAGACCTTTGTCCACGCTGACGAAAGCGGTGCAAGTCTTGTGACAGGCTCTCCGCAGGCAAGACGTTTGTACTATCACCCTGAGTATCATTTTCAGAAAGGCAATAACCCTAACGCAGGTGCGGCTTGGCTTGAGCCATATATCACAGGCAGTAAAAAGGATCTTGCCAAGAATGAGTTTGTGGCAGAGTTCAAAAAGAGGACAGGCGTATGACTTTACTTAACATAGCGGATATGCTGAGCGATATCCTTGAATTGCAGGACGTGTATGCAGGCACTATTGACGGCAACCTTGATAAGTGTATAGGCGTGTACAACGCAAAGACCTCAAAGCCACAGCGTATCTGCATAGGCGGAAAAGCCTGCACAAAAACACTTGAAAAACATATCTCGGTGCTTATTCATTGGACTGATACTCCCACGCAGGCAGAGATAAAGGCACAAAGCATTCTTGATATCCTATCCGATATCCGTCAGTATAAGGCTGACGGCTTTGTGGTAAAGTACCTCGAATGCAAAGAGCCTGTTTCTGTTGGCAGGGACGAGCGAGGCGTGTGTGAATATGTTATCGAGGCAACAGTATATTATGAAAGGAATGAATGAGTATGGCAAACACAACAGGAGTTTATCCCGTATATGAAAACCAGTTCAAGATAGACAAGACAGGCGGCGACGGCTCGACAGAGAGCAATCTTGTGACTATTGCCGATATGGAGAGCTTTTCAGTATCCATTGACGGCAATATCGAGGAGTGGAAGCCTTTTGATCAGCAGGGCTGGACAAGACGTCTGCTCACTGGTAAGTCTATCACTATCAGTATCTCAGGCAAGAGAAACGTCGGTGACGCAGGCAATGACTACATCGAGAGCCTTGCACTCAAAACAGGTGCTGCGGCGACCACAACCCTTGTGTGGAACTTCCCAAGCGGAGCAAAGCTTGTTATCAAGGGCGTTGTCAGCGTAACAGAATGGGGTGGCGGAGATTCAACAGCAGTCGCACCACTTGCGTTCGACTTTGCTTCCGACGGCAAGCCTGAGTTTACAGAGGCGACAGCGTAAGAACACAGACAAAACAGGGGAGCGTTCAAAGCGCTCTCCTAATTTTATATATCAGAAAGGATAATAACTATGGCAAAGATGTATACACTCGACAGCAAGCTTCTTACAGGCACACCTGAGATAAGAGTAGGCGACAAGGTCTACCCTGTGGACGACAGGCAGAAAACTGTCAAGAAGATACTTGACATCTGCGACAAGAACGCTGAAAAGAAAGACCTTGATATGATAGACGAGGTTTTCAAGCTTGCGTTCGTACCAAAGGACTACAAGGAGATAGAGGCAATGAATATGCCTTGGGCGGCATATCAGCAGCTTTTCACTCTTGTTATCTCAGCGGTAACAGGTGAGGACGCAGAAAAGACAGAGGCTCGATTTCCGCAGGAAAACGCAGAGTAAGTTTGAAGAAAGCTGGTACGATCTTGACTATGACCGAGAGCTTATCATACAATCCATTGCAAAGCAGTACAATATCCTGCCCTCAGAGCAGGAAAATCTGCATTACAGCGATTGGTACAGGCTCGTTGCAGGGCTTATGCACGATACGCCGCTGGGTCAGATAGTTCGTATCAGGAGCGAGGACAACAAGGACATCATAAAGAATTTTGACAGGTATGAAAAGCAAATACGCTCAGAATGGACGGCGTTCAGAAGTCAGAAAGCAAGAGAAACGTTCACGGAGCAGGACAAGCTTGAAACTGCGAGATACTTTGAAAGGCTGTTCAAGGGAATGTTCGGAAAGGCAGGTGATAAGTAATGGCAGACGGAGCAAGCGTTGGTATTATATCTCTTGACCTTGTGATAAAAAACAAGGTGCAGGAGCAGCTTGACAAGATATCTGCAAGCATACAGAACGGCTTTTCAAAGCCAGTAGAGCAGGCAGAGAAAGCTGTTGAGAACGCTATGGATAAGACCACTAAAGCCATAGACGAGGGCTTTGGCAGTGCGTCGGAGATCGCTCAGAAGAGTATGCAGGAAGCTACCGCAAAGGTGGTGTCTGAAATTGATAAAGCCAATGAGCATATAAAAAACACCACCGACCAAATCGAAAACATCAAGCCTAAAGTTGTGCAGATACATTACAATCCTGAGTATGACCCTGCCAAAATAGAAGCTGAGGTTGATGATATTGCTCAGCAAATTACGGCAAAAGCTGACGAGGCGGCTAAAACAGTGACAGAGAGCTTTGGTGATTTTGAAATACCTGAAAGTGAATTTGAAAGGCTTAATCTCCAGCTCGAGAATGCAACAGAAAAAATGAGCCTGTTGCAGGCTAAGTATAAAGAGTTACAAGCTGCTCTTGCAAACGCTAGTTCAGACGAAGAAGCTGCAAAGATAGTTTCAGAACTTAATGGCGTTGAAAGTAAGCTTATAAGTCAGCAGGGAGTTATAGATAAAACTCAAACAAAACTTAGCGAATATGAGGAAACATTTAGCAACTGTGGAAAAACAGGGACAACTGCTATTGAGAAACTAAAAAAAGTCGCTTCATTTGCAGGCAAGGCGGTGAAGTCAACTCTCGGCGGAGCTTTCAAGACAATGCGTTCGGCAGGCTCGAAGGCTGTTGACGCAGTTAAATCCAAATTCAGCAGGCTTAAAACAACTATCGACAGCACTTCAAAACCGCTGAGCAAGTTTACACATTCGCTCAAATCTGCGGCAAAAAGAGTGTTCTTAATGGCAGGCGTGCTTGTTTTGCTGAAAGGAATACGTTCCGCTGTTGCAAACGCTGTTTCAGGCAACGAAGAATTTGCCAAGTCCTTAAACGAAATAAAAGCAAACCTCACCATAGCTTTCACACCGATAATGAACACAGTAATGCCGTATCTCAATACGCTTATGACGGGCGTAGCGACGGCGACAAAAACTGTGGCGGCGTTTATCTCTGAGCTTTTCGGCACCACCTATCAGAAGTCCTTACAGGCGACAAAGCAGGCGCAGAAGTCAGCGGAGAAGATAAAGAAAACTCAGGACACTTACCTTGCAGACTTTGACGTTGTAAGAGTTGCACCGGATCAGAGCAAGTCCGATACAGACAGTTCAGAGAGCGGCATTGATTACTCAGCCATAAACGGCGACAACGTTCAGCTTCCTGATTGGGCGAAGCGTATGAAAGACGCTATAAAGTCAGGGGACTGGGCAGGAGTTGGCTCTCTTGTGGCTGAAAAGGTCAACGGAGCTTTCGCATACATCAACTGGGACGGTATTCAGAAAAAGCTGAATGGCTTTGTGGATAAGCTTACAGACGGTCTGAACAGCTTTATAAACGGCGTTGATTGGACAGGACTTGGGGACAGCTTCGGCGGAGGCATAAACACTATTTTTGGTGCAGGATACCGCTTTATGAAGAAGTTTGATTGGGCAGGTTTCGGCAAGGGTACGGCTAATTTTCTTAACGGCGGTATAAAGAAAACGAATTGGTCGCTTATCGGAAAGACCCTTGCTTCAAAATGGCAAGCTACTATCGACTATCTTTATTCGTTCGTTACCACCTTTGATTGGTCTGGCTTTGGTTCGTCCATAGGCACTTCTGTGAACGGCTGGTTTGATGAGATTGATTGGGGCAAGGCAGGAACGACTATTTCTGAGGGCGTGAAAGGTCTGCTTGATACGGCAATAAACTTCCTGCAAACTGTAAACTGGCAGGGCATAGGTGAAAAGCTGTGGACGTTCATTTCTACAATAGATTGGAGCGGCATTGCCACAAAGCTTTTCAAGGCGATAGGCTCAGCTATAGGCGGTGCGGTATCAGTGCTGTGGGGCTTTATCAAGGACGCTGTTTTCAGTATCCGTGACTACTTTACGGAGAAGATACAGGACTGTGGCGGTAATATCGTTGAGGGGCTTTTCACAGGTATCGTTGACGCTTTCAAGGGCATAGGCACTTGGCTTTATGACCATGTTCTTACACCATTTATTGAGGGCTTCAAGAACTGTTTTGGTATTCACAGCCCTAGTAAGGTCATGGCTGAAATGGGCGGATATATCATACAAGGTCTGTATAATGCCGTATCTGAGGGTATTGCAAAGATAAAGGAGATCTTCACAAAGCTTCTTAATGCTGTCAAGGGCGTTTTCAAGGGCATAGGCAAGTGGTTCAAAAAGACCTTTTCAGACGCTTTCGGAGGCGTAAAGACCATTCTCAACGGCATTATAATGTTCGTAAAAGGCATTTTCACAGGTAGCTGGAAGAAGGCTTGGCAGGGTGTAAAGAAGATCTTCAAAGGCGTGTGGGATACGCTTTACAGCGTTGTGAAAGCACCTATAAACCTAATTATCGGTGCAGTAAACAAAATGACCAGTGCTATTGAAAGTGCGGTCAACTGGATAATCGACGGCATTAACAGCTTGAGTTTTGATGTGCCTGATTGGGTGCCTGGCATAGGCGGAGAAACCTTCGGCTTTGATCTTGACACAATAAGCATACCTGAGATACCAAAGCTTGCCACAGGCGGACTTGCGACAGCACCGACCCTTGCAATGGTGGGCGATAACAGGAATGCAAAGGCTGATCCTGAGGTAATTTCACCTCTGAGCAAACTGCAAGGCATGCTTGATAACGGCAAGCTTGACGAGGTGTTAAGGGTGCTGAACGCTATACTTGATTGGCTGAAAGCTTATGACCCTGTGTTCTTCGGAACAGTTGACAGCAAGGTGCTTTTCAAGTGTATGCAGGACAGCAACAATCAGTATAAACGTAAGACGGGAGTGAATGCATTTTGACAGGAACATTGCTAAAGATAAATGGCGTGTGGGTGACAGACCCTGACCCTGATAGCTGGAGCCCTGTAAACTGTTACGAATGGACGGCAGGTTCAGGACGAGTGAATACAACAGGTCTGTTTGTGGGTGCAAGAAAGTTCTGCAAATACAAACTGCCCTGCAAGTGGACAATGCTTCCTGTCGCAGATTCAGCCGAGATACAATCCCTTATCGAGGACGGACCCGACTTTGCAGAACTGGAGTTTTGGCACAATGGCAAGTATTATTCTATATCCGCCAACGCAAGCGACTATGTACCGCAGGGGCTTGTCAGACTTGACGGTGGTGAGTATTACAAGAGCTGTACTGTCACATTCGCAGAACGTTAGGAGGGCATATGTACACCATAGCAAGCAATGAGATAACAAGCAGGATAGAGAGTTACAAAGCCTTGTGGGGTATGTGGATAGAGGACGTTCAGAGCGGAGCACCTGTGGCATATGACGGCATTCAGAACGTTCAGACGGACATTCAAGCAACATCTCTGAGTGATGATATAGAGCTTGGTGCTGTCTGCTCTCAGAGTGTGACGGCGGAGCTTGTTGACGACGGAACTAAGTATCTTGGGAATGAGTATGTTTTCAGTTTGTATACAAAGGACGCAACTTCATCTGATACAAATGACGAAAAGATACCAATGGGACGTTTCACCTGTGTGAAGTCAAAAAAGTCGGGCGGCAGTGTTCAGCTGACAATGGCGGACAGATTATATTTTTCCGACAAGCCATATGTGCCGCATATTCCTATGCCAAACTGGAATAGATCCGTTGAGGACGACATTTGCAGACAATTAGGCTTGCAAAACGGCAATGACTATACAGAGGTGCGACTACTGCGTGACAAGAACGGCAGAAGGTTGATAGATAAGAACGGCAAGGTGCTGTACTCAAAGTATTTCTATTTCAAAGTCAGCTCAGTGCCGAAAGACGTGACCATGCGACAAATGCTGTCTTACCTTGCCTCAGCTCAGGGGCAGTTTGGGTATGTTGACAGGTACGGAAAGTACGTCCGAAAGTGGTATGGTAAACCAGTGAAAACGTTGGATAACAACACAATAGACCTTCCAACACTGTCAGAAAGGCAGAACATAATCGTGGGCATTATCTGCAAAGTGAGTGATGATGTAACGCTGTCGCTTGGTGTAACAGATACCACGCAAGGACGTGTGCTAGAGTTTGAAAATCCATACATGACAGAGTCTTTGCTACAATCTCTGTGGCGCAGGATAGGTGGATTTTCGTGGTATACCACTGAGCTGTACCACAGACTTGGTGACCCACGTTTCGACATAGGTGACGTGGTGACCTACACCAGCGGCACAGACAATTATGATATACCGATAACAAATCTTGGTTTTAACTTTGACGGCGGACTGAGTGCTGATATTTCGGCGGTAGGTTTGTCGGTAGAAGAACAGCTTTAAGGGGGGCGAGATAATGGCTGATGAAAATTTGACATTGGCGCAGGATATCACCGAAAACGATTATCCGATGCAACACGCAGGTGAGGAAATCGATGAGATACTGAGCCGAGCCGGCAAGATACATTATGGCACTGTGGAGCACAAGATGACGGGAGCAAATGCGCTAATGCGGATACCACTTGGACTGACCTTTGCACCTAAACAGGTAATAGCAACACTACGGCAGACAGGCGCACCAACACCATACAAGACGTTCTGCACTCACGTTAATGGGTCGGGAAAGTCGTACTATCTGAACGTCTGCATGGGCGCTACTAACGGGTCAACAGTGGAAAACGTGCCAACAGGAACATACTATGTTGACTACATTGCAATAGAGTAAAGAGGGGTGATTAAATGACGATAACACTAAACACAGACTATGACGTAACACTAAGCACAGCCCTACTGGGCTACGTTGGTGAAACAAACGCCCGCCCTGTATCGGTCGAAGGACTGACAGTAGACGGAGCAGACCGCTATGTGTTGACTATCGACTATGGCGACGGCGTTCAGTACGAGGTCGATATCACAGGCGGACAGTGGACACCTACGGCTGATATACTGCGTTCAGCGCAGACAGTATCGTGTCAGATATGTGCAAAGAAGCTGTCAGGTAACGAATATGTGCTGGTGAAGAAATCACGAATTTTCCGCCTGAGAATAGGTGCGGCTATAGACGATAATGCTGTGCCGTCACCTGATGTGGCTATGGACGCACTAGACCGAATAGACGCCATAGGCAGGCAGGTTGCCGCAGACCGCAAAGCCGCTGAAACCGCCGCACAGACGGCACAATCCATAGCTGACAGCTTGCCTGAGGACTACACTACAGCTGTCGGAAAAATCGCTGAGAATACGGCGGAGATAGGGCGTGTAAAGCTAACAGACAAAGAGTTGCAAAGACGTGTGGACGCACTGTATTCCATCGGTCAGGGTATCACGCACCAGTTTGAAACCGACAGCGAAACGGCATATGCAAAGACAGTGCCTACGGGCGGTAAGCTGATGAGCGTGAAGTTAATAGGCGGTCATTCTGAGGTCATTGACGGGGAAATTGTTAGTGCTGGGGTGACAGAGGTTGTGGAGCAGGGACGAAATTTGTGGGACGAGATTTGGGAAGAGGGTTCGATTGTTTCTAATACTGGACTAGATTCACCAGCTCAAACTGCGATTCGTTCAAAAAATTATACACCGATTATCCCAAATTCAACCTATATTTTCGCATACGCAGGTAGCACTAGTTTTGAAAATGTGAAAACCAGATTTTATGACCATAACAAGAAATATATTGGATTTAACGACAACGATGGGCAAACTGTCCGCCCAAACAGAGCGTTTGTAGCCCCAGTAAACGCATTCTATGTACGTTTTACACTTCCACCAGAATATGGTAATGTTTACAAAAATGATATAGCGTTGATAGCTGGTAGCTCGGGATCCTACACCCCCTACCACAGCAACGTTTACCAGATACCCGAAGCTATCCGCAATCTGCCTGGCTACGGCTGGTCGGCAGGAACGGCTAAGAACTGGGTGGACTATGAAAATAAAAAATACTACAAGTGTATAGATAGTATGGACTTGGGAACGCTGGATTGGAAAATTAATACGACTTCCAGTGTTGGAAATCATTTCTATGGGTCTGTGAAACATTTCAATTTTAAATATTTAGGTGCATTTGGAACAACCGTTTATAATGTATTGTGCAGTAAATATAGGACAGTTGCGAGAAGTTCCAATGTATTTGTCGATAAAACAATCACAGTAGACGGAGTTGCCGTAGTTTCACAGATTCAGGTCAAAGATACCGCCTACACCGATGCCACCGCATTTAAACAGGCAATGCAGGGCGTTATCCTATACTACGAACTAGAAACACCAATCGTCACCGACATATCATCGTTAATACCAGATGATTTTCTGCGAAATCTAACAGTCGAAGCAGGAGGTTCAGTGACATTCAAGGGTGGTAATGACGATTACAGAATACCTGTTCCAAGTGAGGAAGAGTATATCGTGAGACTGAGTGAAGTAGGAGGTACAACATGACGGAGTTACAGAGAAAAATGGCTGAAAAGCTAGGGCTATCCACCGAAGATTTTGAAAAACCTACAGTGACCGAACAGGACAAAATAATGGCACAAGTGCTATACACAGCTGCTATGACAGGCACGCTGATAGGTGAGGAGGGCGAGTGATGTATTACAGCATTATTAAACGTTTCTATGATCTGGGCGTGTATTCGTTGGCAAAGGTCAAAGATTTTGTCAAGGCAGGCGTTATTAGTCCGGAGCAGTTCAAAGAAATCACAAAGGAGGTATACCATGAAGCAGAAGTTAGCGAAACTCATTGACGTAAAGTCCATTGTAACGCTGTTCTTGACAGCGGTTTTCTGCGTGCTGGCACTTCGCCGCACCATAACCGCAGAGCAGTTCATCACAGTGTTTACTGTGGTGATCTCGTTCTATTTCGGCACGCAAAGTGCAAAGAAAAGGT
>OLQO01001194.1_pt1 | contig 18009 bp, 21 predicted proteins | sample 1672281 | NCBI WGS metagenome assembly OLQO01 (sample SAMEA3136667, study PRJEB25190) | human gut metagenome | biome: human gut; feature: human-associated habitat; material: faeces | place: Austria | collected 2013
AAAATATAAATCTTATTCAAAATAAAAAGACTAGTTATATTTCAAACTAATCTCATCAATAAATTGTAATTTATTATTCTGATGGGCAATTATAATTTGTGTTTTTAAAGGTTGGTATTACTGTTACTATATCTTGTTCTTTCACACAATAATATGTATCAATTAAAAATCCTTTATCTACATAACTATCACTATCATTTACATCTTTAACTCTCCAACTTATTATTGGACTGTTTTTAAATGCTACTGCTTGAATTGTGTCTAATAAAATAATTGAAAATATTGTAATAATTATCGTTAATAATATAATTAAGAACTTATTCTTTTTTACTTTTTCAATTTCTTTAACTGAATAATCAAGTGTATCAATTAAAATTTCTTCACTCTTTAAATCAATTTCTTCATCAATTTTTTCACCATTTAATATTTCCGTAACCGAAACGCCTAAAATTTCACTTAATGGTTTCAATAATGATAAATCCATTAGTCCTAATCCTCTTTCCCACTTACTTACAGCATTTTTTGTTATGCCTAATTTTTCAGCAAGTTGTTCTTGAGTTAACTTTTTTTGCTTTCTTAATTCAGCAATAAATTTACCTATTTTTTCTTGATTCATTTTATCACTCTCCAAGAATAATATATCAATTATTTGTTAAATATTAAACATACTATTAGTTCACTTTCAAATTACTATTTATCTGTCATTCTATATATAATTGTACCATAATTTCAACATATTTTGAAACTAAATTTAAACATCCAAGATTTATCCAACATTTCCAGTATATATCCAACAGTTGGAAGTAAAATAAAACCTCGCAAACCTTTTAATTAATTGATTTAAATAAAAAGTATGGTAGAATTCTTCCATATTTTTAACACAATTTTGCAAGTGCAAAATAAGAAATGATAGCACAACTATTCCTATATTTATATAGAATGAATTAGGGCAGTGCTATCATTCCCTTTATCCTGCTTAATAATTATTAGTAATTTTTTATTAAATTTTAGTATTTTCATGGTATACTTATATTAGTTAGTAGTTTATTACTACCTATAATTTAGATAATTAGAGGTTGTCCGACTTCAACCTTTATGGCTCCATAGTGAAATCTGCTCGAACTTTTCGAGTTTTGATAAATAACTAATCTGAAATGGATTAGTTTTTTTGTTATATAAAGAAGCCCCTTTTATATTAAATATAGAAGCAAAAGAATTAAAAAAATAACAATAAATTTACTTTCAAAAAAAAGACTAGTTATATTTCAAACTAATCTCACTAGCAAATTGTAATCTATTTAACAATAAAATTATTTATAAAATCTTAATACTTTATCATTGTTATCCAAATAACAAGCAAAGATGCCTTTTTCATTGTATGCAGCTTTACCAGAAGTTGATTTAGTTTTTTCTTTCTTTAGTAACTCCCATCATCATAATTGCTAGTTTTATGTACATGGATAACCATATAATCATCAAATACTATTCAACATTCTTTAAAGATTCAACCATATCAATATTCTTTAAATTAAAATGGGTCACAACAATAACAATAACAGTAAAAATAATAGTAATTAAAGCTGAAAAAACATAACTTAAAAGAAACACTTCTCTATCAAACATTAAATAATCAGGTTCACAAGTAGAAATAATATAATGACATAAATAAGAGCCAGATGAAAGACCAATTAATATGCCAAGTATTGTCAATATAATAGTTTCTCTATTTATATATTTATCAACTTCTTTAACATAAAAACCTAACACTTTAAGTGTAGCTATTTCCCTTTTTCTTTCACTAATATTTATATTAGACAAATTGTATAAAACCACAAAAGCTAACATTGCTGCTGCAATAATTAAAATAGCCACTATAGAATCAATAGATGATAACATATCATTTAACGCATCTTTCACATCACTATTATTAATAATAGAAACAGCATCCTTACTAGCAATATACTTCATATCAAAATCATTACTATCATCTGAAGTACACTCATTTAAATCTATTAGAAAAGAATTTACTTTATAATTACCAAACAAACTATTATAAGTATTCTTATTTACGTACATATACTGATTAATATAATTTTTAACAATATAAGATACTTTTATAGTATAACTATTATTTTCATTATCAAGTAAAGTAATATCATCTCCGATAGATACATTTAAAAGTTTCGCAGTTTTTTCACTAATTACACAACTATCATCTAATATATCATCATAAATTTTATCTTCATTCTTATAATCAATTAAAGAAACAACCTCATTAAACCTATTAAAATCATTTGGTACTATCAAAGATACATCTTTTTTTATATCACCTTTTAAAACACTAATACTTTGATAATTAACATCTACTGCTTTATTAACAATTTCTTCATTATTAATTTTATTAAGTAACTTTTCATAATCACCATTTTCATTAATAATCATCATTTTATCATATTTAAATATTTTACTATATTGATAATCATTTATATTTTTAATAGAATCTTTTAAACCAAAACCTGCCAAAATAAGTGCTGTACATCCAGCAATTCCCAAAATAGTTGTTAAGACTCTAGATTTATATCTAAAAATATTTCTAATAGTTATTTTATCAGAAAATTTAAGTCTTTTCCAAATAAATGATATTTTTTCAAGTAATATTTTTCTACCAGATTTAGGTACTTTAGGTCTCATTAAATTTGCAGGAACATCTTTTAAATTATAAATACATATAAAACATGCTGTACCACAAATACATAATATACATATCCAAAAACCAATCATATTATATGCACTATTAATTGAATATATAAATATCGGTATATTAAATAATTTTTTATAAATATTCCAAATAACATAAGGAATTGAATAAGAACCAATAAAAACACCTAAAATACCCCCAATAACAGTTGCTAAAAGTGAATAAATAACATATTTTAAAGTAATATAAAAATTATTATAACCCAAAGATTTTAATGTACCATTTTCAGTTCTATCTTCTTCAATCATCCTCATCATTGAAATAAGACTAACTAAAACAGCAATTACAAAAAATATTAAAGGAAAAACATTTCCTAAATTCTTTATATTATCACTTGCATTAATTAGTTCTTTATATGAATTATTATCTAACCTATCGTAAAGATACCAATGTGGTTTAACAAGTTCATTTTCATTTATACTTATGTCATATAACTCATTATATTTTTCATCTTCTCTTTCTTTTTTTATAACATCAATCTTATTAATAGCATCATCAATAACATTTTTATATTCTTTACTATTAGTTAGCATATTTTTAGTATTATTTAAAGTTATATAAATAGCACTATAATAATCACTTTTTAATACATCTTCCAAAGTATAAGCATAATAATTAACTTTACCACTACCTAAATTAGTACTAGGTCTTTCAGAAGAAAAATACAAAGGACTTATAACAGTTCCTACTATTTTTTTATTACTACCCAAAATATTAATAGAATCTCCAATACTTAAATTATTATCTAAAAGCATCTTTTTTTCAACAACAATTTCATTATTACCATTAGGTAAACTACCATTTTCTAAATAAACTTTATTAATACTATTATTTAACCCCATTACTTTAACAACATATTGTTCATTATTTAACTTTAAATAAGTATCTGTTTCATATGAACCAATTACTTTATCAAATCCACCTATTTTAGATAAACTATTTATATCTTTATCATCAAGTCCAAGATTAGAAACAACTTTTATATCATAAACATTATTATCATCATAAAACTTATCTAAAGTTTTAAGTATATCTGGACTGCAAGCTTCAATCCCTGCATAAAAACCAATTCCAAGAAGGGCCATAGATAATAAAGATAAAAACCTTTTATAATTTTGCTTTATCTTCATAAATATATGTTTAAATAACATAGTTTTCATTTTACCACTCAATATCCTTTATATCCATAGGTTTTTCATTAATAATGATATCACTAACAGAACCATTTTTAAACTTTATAACTTTATCAGCCATTGGACTAATCGCAGAGTTATGTGTAATAATTACAACCGTCATATGTTCTAATCTACATGTATCTTGAAGCAATTTAAGTATTTGTTTACCGGTTTTATAATCTAAGGCCCCCGTAGGTTCATCACATAACAAAAGCTTAGGATTTTTACAAATAGCTCTAGCAATTGCAACCCTTTGTTGTTCTCCCCCACTAAGTTGAGCTGGAAAATTATTCATTCTATCTCTAAGTCCAACTTTATTTAATATTTCCTCTGGTTTTAAAGAATTTTTACAAAGCTGAGTGGCAAGCTCTACATTTTCAATAACAGTTAAATTTTGTATTAAATTATAAAATTGAAAAACAAAACCAATATCATTTCTTCGATACTTTATTAAATTCTTACCAGTTAATTTATTAACACATTTACCATCAACATAAACATTTCCACTTGTTAAAGTATCCATACCTCCCAAAATATTTAAACAAGTTGTTTTACCAGCCCCAGAAGGACCTAAAATACAAACAAGTTCTCCTTTTTCTATTTCAAAAGATGTATTAGATAAAGCTTTTATTTCAACTTCACCCATTTTATACACTTTATTTACATTTTTAAATTCTATATAAGCCATAATAATCCTCCATTTTACTTATTTAACCTATTTTTAACAGATTCAGCCATTTTTCTTTTTCCTTTCGTAGGAGCAAACTTTTTAACAACAGAACTTTTTCTATTGTTTTTAAGTCCTATATAAGCAAAAATACTAAAACAAACAGCACCGATAAAATTAACAAATAAATCCTTCATCGTATCATTTAAACCAATATCTAAATAACCATCATTAACAGTATAAAGTAAATTACCATCAGTATCATATATTAAAGTTTTACCAATATTATCTAAAATAACAGGTTTATTTTCACCACTAGGATTCATTGCAACCGAAGATACACTTGTAATAATAGTATCTTTTTGCATATCAAACTTTAAAAATTTATCTCCTCCATATTCAAAAAACTCCCATAAAGTACCAATAGTCATTGAAAAACTAAAAGCAACTAAACACAGATAAAATGGGGATAAATTAATATCTTTAATATTTTTATTAAGTAAATCCACTAATGAAAAGCCAACCGCAGTGGCTAAAAAACCATTAATAGTGTGCAAACAAGTATCCCAATGAGGAATTATACCATAAAAATTATTTATTTCTCCAAGTATTTCTGAAGAGAAAATAAACAAATAAATACTAATCTCTAAACCATCAGGTAATGTTATTTCATATTTATTTTGAATAAATAATGGAGCAAATAATAAGACAAGTGATAATAAACAGAGTAAAGCATTATTAAAATTTCCTCTTAGTATTTGTAAGATCATACATAATATAACCAAAAATCTTAATATTAAATATATAGCTAAAGAACTTCTTTTAGTTTCTTTATAAGCCATTTTTATTAATTTTTGTACATTAATTTTTTTCTTCATAATTATCAATTCCTTTATTTAGCACATATACTTTGTGTTTCAAGTGGTACTTTATAAGTAGTTATATTTTTACTACTATCAATTGCATTTATTAACAAATATAAATTATTATGTTCATCACAAGTTTTTTTATAATTATTAACTGTAAAAGTAACATTTTCTAAAAACTTTTCTAATTTAATTTTCTTACCATCACTATATTCATAAGAACTAATCCTTTTTTCTACATCCTCATGTGACTCATATAACATGCATTCTATTTTTTCATATTCTTTAGTATCATCTCCGCCACAATACTTAATATTGGTAATATAAATAGCACTTTTCTTATCATTATAAGCAATACTACCAGAAATATTAAAAGCATCACAAGTACTAGATATTGTTTTAAAACTAAAATCATCATCAATTTTATTTACAAATAAAATTATTAAAAATAACACCACAAATAAACATATAACACCAATAATTATGTATTTCTTATTATTTTTTTATTTTTCATAACGCACCTCACTATAAGAATTATATCATATGTAATAAAGATTTTGTATAATTTCATTTTAAAAAAACAAATGATACAATTAATTTATCAGAGAGATTTAATCAAATCTTATAGTCTTAATTTGGTAAACGTGCATAGTTAAGGCTCCATTGAGGAATCTGTTCGGAAAATCCGAACTTACATATATGAATCATTCGAAAGAATGATTTTTTTGTGTTTATAAATCATCCATCCAAAAAAGAAAGGATGGTGAAAATAATGAAACAATTTAATGTTTACAAGTCAACAATGAAATATTTAACAGATAAAAACTTATCTTTAAATGCTAAAGGTTTCTTAACTATTATTTTATTTAATGATGGAATTATTGGATTAGACATTCAAAAATATTGTACTGATAATAAAGAAACAATAAAAGATGTTTTACTTGAACTAAGAATCAACAAATATATTAAGTACGATTCAGAATCTAAAAAATTAATAGTTGCTCCTGTTCCATATACTGAATGGGATGAAGATTTAAGATAAGAAAGGATTTTATTTATGTTAAATATTATTACAAAAGAAGTTCCAATTGACGAAGAACTTCAATCAAAGATTCAATTTATTTGTGATTTTTGTAATGTTAAACCAATTTTTATTAACGGTTCTATTCGTAAAATTGAAAAAACAAATATTAATTATATTGAGCCAAATAAAATAATAATTAAAAGTACTACTTTTCTTGCATTTAATCATAACAAAGATGTATATGTAGAAAACTTACAAAAACGCATTAATATTAGTGACTTACAAGAATATATTAAAAGTTTGTAAGCTATTGACATTGTTTTCAAAAATGATATTATAAATAACCAATGAAAGAGTATTCTCTAGAAAGAGAGGTACATCTATGATAAAATATATATGTAAACAAAATTTTATAATAATTAACGTTTTGAGGAGTCAGTAGTATTTAGACTTTACTAATACTATTTTCTCCTCTTTTTTATAAAAGGAGGAAAAATTATGAATGAAGAAAAGAAAATCAAAGAAAAATATTTTGATGATAGTACGTATTTGCAAGCCTTGAATGAAAAAAAAGCTCAAGAGGCTTTAAAAATACTATGTAATATTGAACAATATGGAGATGAAAATAAAGGTCCTGATTTAATATCAAAAACAGACAATATAATTTATGGAATTGAACATTTTGAGTTTGATAGTACAAGAAATGATAAAAAAGGAAGTAGGTTTAAACAACAGATAGGAATTATAGATAATAAGGTTAATAATGAAATAAAAATCAAAGATAAGGTTCACAATACTTCTGTATTAGAATTGAGTCAAGATTTGAATAATTACATAAATAATTATAAAAAAATATACAGTTATCATTATTCAAGAATTCAAAGTTATTTAGAAAATCTTAATAAAGACTATCCAGATTTAAAAAAAGAAATTTGGTTTTTTATAGAAGATGTAACTCCATTTGGGAATCACTATTTAGATAATGATTGTAAACCTTTACTTTTTCATCCAATGTTGTCAAGAGAATTAATTGAGCTATTTGAACAATCTTCGCAACTTCAAGGAATAATCTTTGCAACTAATTCGTTTGGAAATGAAAAGAAATTATTTGTATATCTTAAAAGCAAAAAAGAGATTAACTTGCTAAAAAAAGAATGTTCAAAAGAATCTGTAAAAAGTTTATTAGTTCAAAATCCATTATGCTCTACAACTTTAATGAAAATAGATAATTTAGAAGAAGTTGAGAATAATGAATAATGGTATTAAAGTTCGTGCTGGTCTTTATTTGAGAGTTTCGACTCATACTCCTAAAAGTGAGAAAAATTGCTAAATTAAAGGCTTAAAGTTGTAATAAATCTCAATATTTTGCTCTTTATCAACAACAATTTTACCTATAAGGGCTGATAATAATTCTCTACTTGGTTTTTTAATCTTTAAATAGGCTTGAATTACATTTTTGTATTGTTCATCTTCCTTTGAATTGATTTTATTCTTTAATTGGTATAATTTAAGTTCTAAATCGTGTTTATCACTCTTCATTTTGGTTTTTTCTTGGGTTAATAGGTTATATTGTCTTAAAAACATCTCTTCATCTATTATACCTTTTAACTTATCTTTATAGATTTTATCAATATATGTGTCTTGTGATGACAATTTATTCTTAATTTTAGTTAATTTACTCTCTAACTCGGCTTGTAATTTTAATGTCCTATTATTATTTTTAAGTATTTCCTCAAAATTACTTGTTTTTAGGTATTGGCGACATTTTTTTCTAATATCTTTTAATACTTCTTCCTCTAAATCAAAATAATTAGTCTTATGATTGCTACAAAGATGATATTTTGAATACTTTTTATAGGTAGAACATATACAATAGGCTTTTTCTACTTCTTCGCCATTTGCTTTTGTATATTTTGACCTATCAATACCTAATCTATGCCCACAATCTTTACAATACATAAAACCTCTTAATAAATATGGTAGTTCTTTGCCATAATTATTTCTATTCTTATCACTAATATTTTGGACTATATTAAATGTTTCCTCATCAATGATAGAGGGACAAGCACCTTTAACAACTATCCACTCATCTTGTTTGTATCTTCTTCGTGATTTTGTCTTATAACTTGTTTTATATTGCTTTCCCTGTGCTAAATTACCAATATAAGTGGGGTTTCTTAATATATCTCTCACTGTTGATGTTTGCCACATACCATAAGTGATTTTAGGATTTTTATATACTTTACCTTTATATACACTTGGACTTGGTATTTTCTCATCAGTTAAAGTATTACATATTGTTGTTAAGCCCATACCACTTTTAGCCATTTCAAATATTCTTTTAACTATTGGGGCTGTTTCTTCATCAATTATTAGTTCGTGCTTGTCATAAGGCAAGTTTTTCTTATAGCCATAAGGTTCGGTTGCTCCCATAAACTTACCTAACTTTTTTTGTGATGATAAGGTGGCTTTTATCTTCTTTGAAATATCTTCAACATACATTTCATTAAATAAAGCCTTAATCATTATTTTGTTATTGTCCTTATTCTTATCAAAACTATCATAATCTTCACTAACTGAATAATACCTAACATTTCTATCTGGAAAATACTCGGTAGCATAATAAATACTTTGAGGCATATTCCTACCTAATCTACTTGTATCTTTTGAGATAACCATATTTATTTTTTTCTTTTCTATATCTTCAAGTAATCTTTGAAAATCTTTTCTATCAAATTGAGTTCCACTAACTCCGTCATCAATATATGTATCTACGACCTCTAAATCATTTTTAATTACATACTCCATTATGTAATCTCTTTGGTTAGAGATACTATCACTTTCACCTCTACCTTCTTTTACATCTGCTATTGATAATCTTAAATATATACCTACTTTAAATGTTTCATTAGTCATAATTTTTACTCCTTTCGCACCTAACGAAACACATTTTTAATATACATCTATATTATACCATTTTTGCCCTTATTTTAAAAGGCTTTTAGGCTATTTTTATGCCTATTTCTCAATGATATTTTCGTTATAAAATAATATTAAAAATTGTTCCATAATTTCTTGTAATGTTTTACCATTTTCATTAAATACACTTGTTATATTCATAAGTTTTAAACTTCCTTTCAAAAATCAAAACTTATACCGATATAAGTAGCATTATCTATGCCTTTTCTTGCTTAAGCACCCATAGAATATCAATAAAATCCTATTAAAACGAGTAAACAAAAAAGCCCCATTTTTAAAATATGGGGTGTTGAAAATAAAGAGCAAACGAGCAAAAAAACTATTATTTCGGACAAAAATAAGTAAAATACAACGAAAAAAAGTTGCTGAAAAACTATTTTTTTTTACTCAAAAACTTAGTATGATTAAATCACAAAGCGAGTGCACAAACTTTGTTATAAAGAAAGGAGTAAATATTTATGTTAGATGATAAGACAAAAGAGCAATTACAAATGCTTGATGAAAAATCTAAACGAGTATTAGATATTTGTGATATTAAGCACGAATTAGTAGCAACAATGCTAAAGAAAGAAACTAACGGAAAAATATCTCAAGAAGAAATAGATAGATTTAACAACTATCTAAATGTAATTGTTAAGAGTAATAAGTCAAGCAATAACTTAAATAATCGTATATCAAGTATTTACGAATTAGTAAAAACTCACTACAAAGATTATCTAAAACTTAACTCAATAATGGTATCAAGTAACAAATAATTAACTGATTTTTAACTAAAAATTCGGTGGAAATCAAGTCTTTTATAACTACTGACGTAGTATAAAAGGCTTTTTTTATGTTATAATTTAAGAAGTTGAGGAGTTGAACTTATGGGACATTATCATAATAAATTAGATAAGAAATATTTTAATAAATCGGTATATGTAAAAAAGTTTGAAGAAGTTTTTAATATAAAAATAAAAGACTACCCACTCCAATATGAGTTAGTATATGAAACATATAACACTATTATATCTCTTAACAATATATTGTTTTCATTAAACTATGTTCCTTTAACAAGTAAAATAGATAATATACTTCATTTACTTAATAGTTATCTAAACAAATACAAAAACAAGATAGGAAAATGCTATGATAGTAATTGTATCTTATTGTATGACAATATTGAGAGTATTGTAGATGAAATAAATGAGTGTAATTCAAGAAATATAAAATATAACATAAAACCACTTGAAACTTATATTAATATGTTAATAGATATTTTAGATAAGGTTAATTTTGATTATTTAGTTGATAGTAAAGAGTTAATGTATCGTAAGATAGCAAATGATAAATTGGCTAAAAAAGTTAATTTTAAGTTTATAGCCGATTTAGATATTAAAGGTGGCACAATGATTAATAGTGAAAAACAAAAACAACTCAATGATAAGTTTATAAGTGATTACTATAAAAGAACGGGAATTGATTTAAGCAAAGAGCCAGAACAATTTTATTTTGTTTATGATACTCTTAATAGAGTTAAAGACTTAAATAATGCCATTATAGATTACCAAGTATATAAAGATAAAGCAGTTTTAAATATATTTAATTTTTTTCTTTCAGAGAGTTATTTAATACAAGATATATCTATTGTAAAAGATATTACCTATATCAATGTATTTAATAGATTAAAAGGTATATCTCAAAATATAAGTAATGATAACATTGATATAGCATACAAAGAGTTAAAAGATATTATAGAGCAATTTAAAGAGTATTACGAAAGGAATAGTTAATATGAAAAAGATAAATGTATTAGATTTATTATGTGATGACTTAATAGAACAAGATAAGTTAGAAAAAAACAACTTATATTCTTGTATTGATAAAACTTTGATAAATAGCAATATAAACAAGTATATTTTACCTTATATTCAAAAGACATATAAATTATATGATTTAGACTTTGATTTTGATATAAACTCTACTGATGAAATTACAAAATACAAAAGTTTAATATTATTAAGTTCAATTATAAAAGGTATGTATGATTTAATTGGAACTATGCCTGATTACTTTAAAACATATGAGAAAGAATATGATACCCAAAAGGCTTATGAAGAAATATGTTTAAGAACTCTTATAGGAAACATATTAGATATTAAAAAAGGCTTAAAGCACCTTGAATTAAATGAGCCTACAAAAAACTTTTTTGATGAGTTAAGGGAAATGATAAATAACAATAAATAGCCGACCTTTTAAGGCTTGTTTTAACGGCAAAAAGCCTTATCATATATAAATAATAGATTTAATTATTTTTACCTTAATACACCACCTAAAACGGCTTAAAATAAGGCTATTGGCATAATAAAAGAGTGATAAAAGATTTTATTCTTCATCACTCTTATTTTTTGTATCTTCTTCTTTAAATAGTTCGGCTATATCAATATCAAGAACAAGTGCTAATCTCCAAAGTGTTCCAAGAGAAAAGGTTTGGTGGTTCTTGCTTTCAATATTGCTTATAAATTGAGTTGAATAACTCATTTTATTGGCTAGTTGCTCTTGCGTCAGTCCTTTTAATAGTCGTTGCTTTTTTATGTTTTTAGAAACTATTTCATAAACATAGTTTTCATCATTTCTTTGAAACAATTATACCACCACCTCATCTATATATAATTTTCTCATTTATTTTGTTATATATACTTACTCTGTTCGAGTAAGTTATGGTATAATGAATAATAAGAAAGGAGTGTGCGTTTATATGGCTTTAATCAAGTGTAATAATTGCGGTAAAGAAATAAGTGATAAGGCTACAACTTGTATTCATTGTGGCAAAAAAGTAAATGTTAAAAATAATGTTGAAAAGCCAATAAAGAAAGCAAGTAAAAAAGGCATTTTGATTATTGGAGGTGTCTTACTTGCTATTGTCTTAATTGGTATAACTATATTTTTAGTTTTAAACCATAATTCCAAAAGTTATATTGGTAAATGGGAACATAACATTACATGGAAACGAGGAAATAAAACAACAAGAACAAGTTATGCTTATATTGAATTGTTAAAAAATGGTACTTTTAACTATGCTGGCTACGATATTAATGATTTAGAAAATAAAATTACTTATTCTGGTACTTATAACGAGAGCAATGGCATAATCTATGTTTATTTTAAATATGAAGAACAAGATTATACTGGTAAATTATACATAAACGATAATAAATTGTGTATGAGCGGAGAAAATTGCGAAGATTACTTTGTTAAGACCTCATCTAAAGATAAAAATAGTCTTACTATAAATGAAGAAACAACTTATATCTCTTATAGCGATTATCAAAGCATTTTGAATAATGGCGAAAGTGCTATTGTGGTGTTTGTGAGGGAAACTTGCCAATATAGTAAAGCATATAAAGAAATACTAAATAAAGTTGTTAGTAATTATTCTACTCCAGTATATTATTATGAACTTGATACAGAAGATATATCTGGTATAAGTCTTACCCCAACAACTCATATCATTAAAAATGGTGTTAATGTAGAAACTATTGAGGGTAAAACCGAATATAACGAACTAAGTAAAATACTTGATAAAAACAATATTGAATAAGGAGTGATAATATGGCATTAATAAAATGTCCTGAATGTAAAAAAGAAATAAGTGATAAATCTAAGACTTGTATTCATTGTGGTTGTCCTGTTGAAAATGAAACTAAATATTATTGTGAAGAATGTGGGAAAAAGATTTTAAAAACTGATAAAGTTTGTTCTAATTGTGGTTGTCCCACTAATTTAGAAAAAAAGCAAAACAAAAGTAATTTTTTAAAAGAAAAATTGTCTAAATATCTAAATAATATTAAGACAAAAAATAAAAAAACTATTGTGATTACTTGTATAAGTATAGCAATCATCTTATTTTTAATAATATTTATATTTAGTAGGGAAACTACTATATATAGAATGAATAGTAGTTTAACCACTTATGAAAGCATTACACTACAAAGTTTTGGAAAATGCTACTATTATTATGATAGCCACTATGACGATAGTAAAGACGAAATTGATAGCAATTGTTCTTGGAGTAAAAAAGGGTCATCCTATACAATAACAATAAGTGGTAAAGTTTTATATTGTAGTAGAAATGGCAAAGATTTTTCTTGTAAATATAATGATACAACATTAAAATATACAGCAGATTAAACATAAAAACGGCTACTTGCTAAATAGTCGTTTTTATGATATTATGTATATGTCAAGGGAACTTGAATAAAATAAAAATGGGAATACTTAACAAGGCAATGTTGAGTACTCGCCACAAATTTGGTTCGCACTTAATCTTGTTAGATTGAGTGCTTTTCTTTTACATAGATTACTACTTTACGAAAGTAAAAAGTAAGGCTATTAGCAAAAAGATAATTAAGATAAGAGATAAGATTAAAAAATCTTTCTTATTCATACTATCAGCCTCCTTTCTTTTGAAAGGTGGCAAGCACTCAACTGTTAGAGTATTCCCTAATTGGAATTATACTATACTTGTTAGACTATAACAAGCGAACATTTAACAAAATTACACAAAACTACACTAAAATTGTATTCTATTCCCACCACTATCACTATATATATGAGGGGGTGGTAGTATTAAAGACTTAATATCTTTAAAAGAGGCTTGTAAGATTATAGGTATATCTTATAAGACTTTGTATAGTTGGGTTAGTAATAATGAAGTATCATACACAAAAGTTGGCAATAGATACTATCTATCACAAGAGCAATTAAATGCCCTTGTTTTTGTTTTCAATAAAAGTTAGGTTGCTTTGTTGTGGTTAAAAACTTAACACACTCTACCAAAGAATATTAAAATTAAATTGTAAAAATTAAAAGGAGGAATTACTTATGTATCTATATCAAAATAGATATGCCAACAAGTTACACTTAAATATTATTAGAGTAAAATATTCAAAGGAACATACTTTAATTGAAAGAGATTTTGCTATCAAGTTAAATGATAATTACACCAATACGGCAAATGATTTAATAACATATAAATTATACCTTTATTTAGGTTGTTTATTAAGCCAAAATGCTTTAAGAGATAATGTGATAACACTTGATACAAAAGTCTTCCTAAATGCCTTAAAAACGACTAAAAAGGCTTATATTATATCATCACTTGAATATTTAAAAACCATAAGGTTTAATTATTATTATTTTAAAGGTAAAAAGAATAACAAAGGTTATACCAAAGAAACAAAAAGTTGTCGTATCATAGATGATTACTCCACTACAAAAGGTAGTATTACAATTAGATTTAACAATGATTACTTAACGCTACTCGGTTATAGTAGATTAACCTTACAACTACCTAACGAGTTATTTACTATGAATATAACAAAATATCATCATAGTTTATTTATGGGAGTTCGTGTTTTATTTCATAGGCAAGTCAATTATAGCAATAAACACAAAAATATAATCTCAGTAAAAGAAATAACAAAATATTGTCCTTTACTACCTTGTTATAATGACTTGAACGAAAGCAAACAAGTATCAAGAAACATATTAGAACCATTTAAAAAGAATATGAACTATATGAGCGAATTACTTAATTTAACTTGGCAATACGAGAATGAGCCAACTACTTACAACACTTTCATAAACGATAAAATAATCTTTGAGTGTAGAAATTAAAGCAAAGTAAAGCGGTTTTTAAGACTTGGTATGTAGATAGCATTTAAGACAAACACTTATAAATAAAGACTTTTATTAGGTGTTTAGTTCCTTAAATATAATAAGTATATTATATATAGCACTCACTCCTTATGGAGTGGTGCTTATATATCTATAATTTAGTTTTTACAATAGATAAAAAATAAAAAAGTATATGTAGAGTATATTATACTTGTATATATACAAGGAGGAAAAACATGATAACAAAAGAAGAATATAAAAATTATATAGAAAATGAAAACAATATAAGGAAGATACCAACTAACTTTAATAAATTAGACAATATATATGGTGGTGGCTTATCAAAAGGCTTAACTATTATTGGGGCTAATACAGGTTTAGGAAAGACAACTTTTGTCTTACAACTTGCCGACAATGTGGCACACCAACCTAACACAAAGGTTTTGTTCTTTTCTTTAGAATTGACTAAATATGAGTTAGTATCAAAATCTTTGAGCCGATTGTCTTATTTAGATGACAACTTAACTAATCATACACCAAACGACTTTATAAGTAATAGTGTTGATGATTTAGATACTTATTATAGCCATTATGAACCAATAGGAAATAATGTCTACATAGTAGATAATATTAGAAATATTATGAAAATATCTAAGACTATTTACGACTTTTGTAATGAGTTTGAAAATGATAAAGTTGTTGTTATTATTGATTACATACAATTTATAAGTTGTAATGGGAACAACGATAAACAAAATGTAGATATTATTACACGAGAACTTAAAGCACTTGCTAATAATTACAATATACCTATTGTAGCAATTAGTAGTTTAAGCCGTGAGGGAGCCAAAAGAAACGATATATCATCATTTAAAGAAAGTGGTAGCATAGAATATACGGCAGACTATCTAATAATTATGTATCAAAAAGAAAATAATAGAGGGTTGGCTTTTACTGATGATACTGATACTATTACACTTGAGTTTTTAAAAAATAGGTTTGGGGTAAAAGGACAATTTGATTTGAAATATATAGGCAATTATGCCATATTTAAGGAACTTTAACGAGTTCCTTTTATTTTGGAAAATTGTATGGTCGTTTAATTTTAGGGCAACCCGTTGCTACCAAAAAGTAAATAGAAAATACTACAAAAGCCACCCGTACCTATTAAAAGGAGGAACACAAATGAAACAAAAATTTTTAACACTTGCCGAGGTAAGTGATAGCCTACACACTTCTATTGTATATATAAAAAAACTTATAGAAGAAGAAAAAATTAAGGCTATAAAATCATCTAAAAATTATTTAATTAGTGAGTTTGAATATTTAAAACTAATTGAGGCTATGGAGGTAAAACAAGATGAAAAACAATAAAATAAGTATTGATTTAGATATTGAGGACTTGCTAGGACTTAAAGAGCCAAAGAAAGGTACTCTTGAATATGACCTAAACTTTATAATTGATAATGGTATTGAAAATTATAATAAAATGTTAGAAGAACACGAAAGCAAAAGAAAAGAGTTTATGCAATTATTTAGAGAGTGTTTTGATGAAATTATTTGGGAGTTTCAAAAAGACCCTAAACAACAAATAGCAGTTAATTGTGCTGGTTGTAGATATTCTAATCGTGTTGAATTAGGTTATGGAAAGACAACAACAAAAAGGACAAAAAATAATGGTTGTAAATAATTAAAGAGAGATAAGTTTTAATTGCTTATCTCTCTTATTTTTTTACTTATTCATTAAATCATTATACAATTTTCTTTCTTCAATATTATTTTTTCTAAACTCTAATACAAATAAATCGGTTAATTCTTTCAATTCTTTTTCAACAAGTTTTCTATCTTTCTTGGCAACTTTGCCCTCTTTTAGTAATTGTCTTATAACTATAATTTCAATAATCATATTATTCATATCTTCGGTTATGTTAAATCTTAAATCTTCTAACTTTTTAGTCATTTTTTTCACTCCTAATCTATATTTTACATATTTTTTTGTATATTTCAAAATGTGCTTTTATTAGGCTTTTCAATGGTTTAAATGTGTTTCTCACTTTAAGGGGTTTCAACCGAAGATCAAGCTCGTGAAGGATTTAGTTTACCAGAACAAAAAGAACGATTAGAAGCCTATTGTAAGTTAAATGATTTTGAAATAATAGATTATTACGAAGATGCTGGAATTAGTGCTAAAAAAGGAAATTACAGACCTGAATGAGAAAGATTAAAAGAAGATATTAAAAGCAAAAAAATTAATACAATGATTGCTTTAAAACAAGATAGAATCACTAGAAGTATTTATGATTGGGAAAATATATTAAGTTTTTTGGAAGAAAATGAAGCTTATTTAGATTTTGTATATGATGATATTAATACCACTACTTCAAATGGTAGAATGATTTCACGTATTATGATGAGTGTGTCTCAAAATGAAATAGAAAGAACTTCTGAAAGAACTAAAGTTGGACTTGCTGGTGCAATAAAACAAGGACACATTCCACATCAAGCACCAATTGGTTATAAACATGTAGATAAAAGGCTTGTTCCTGATGAAGCAACTAAAGATATTGTTATTAGAATTTTTAATTTGTATCATAATGGATTATCATATCAAAAAATTGCTAATTTATTTAAAGAAGAAAAAGTTCTAGGCAAAGAAAATTGGAGAGATAATACAATTTTGCATATTATTGAAAATGAAATATATAAAGGAGATTTCATTCATGGGAAAAGAACTAAAAATCCTACATATTATGAAAACGTTGTTGAACCAATTATTAGTAAAGAATTATGGGAAGAATGTCAACATCAGAAAAGAAATAACTCAAGAGCATATTCTAGTAATTCTTTTCCAATTCCTTTGCCTTTAAAATTCCCTGCTACCC
>OLQO01001196.1_pt1 | contig 17989 bp, 12 predicted proteins | sample 1672281 | NCBI WGS metagenome assembly OLQO01 (sample SAMEA3136667, study PRJEB25190) | human gut metagenome | biome: human gut; feature: human-associated habitat; material: faeces | place: Austria | collected 2013
CATACAGCACCTCAAGCAGTTTTTGCGCAGCCAGCGGCAATCCTGCCGGACTAATCAGCCATGCGCTCACAAACAGAATCAATGCGCTTTTTATCGGGATCAGGAATATGCTCACCAGTGCTGTCATCCCCAGCAGTGAGGACACAATCGACAATAACCCGCTTGAAACTGCTGTCAGAAACAGGCACAGAAAAATCAACGCCTTCATTGCCAGCAGCACCGGCAGCAAAACTACAGTCAACATGACTCTGCATATCTTCATTCTCTTTTCCCTCCCTTGTATCTTCCTTTTCTCATCCCCATTGTCGCGCACTTTTTCATTTCATGCAAGGATACGACTCAAAGCCCCAGCGCACCCAGCCTCGTCAGCAGCTCGTCTATTTTCTTCCAGATTTCCTTCTGCGACGCTCGAATTTCCTGAATATCTGTATCATAAACGCGCCCTGTTTCGTTTGCGCGTTTGGCAATCTGGTTGATGTTGCCGTTATACCGCCCCAGCATCACCACTGCTTCCCGCAGTTCCGGCAGATCGAGTTTGACCGCATACCCATCAATCGCCATCTTGCGCAGGTATGCCTGCATGTTCCGCACACCCATCAGCTCCATCTTCTGACGGATCAGTCCTCTTTCCTGCTCATCAACACGGAAAATGACCTGTATATTTCGTGTTCTTCCCGCCATGCTCATCTCTCCTTTTCCCTTTTGCATTTAGCCAATGCCGGAGTATTTTTTTCAAGGTTCGCCTCTTTTGCCCGTCTGGTTTCTCGCAGAAACAGATCTACCAAGCCCGGATGTGACCTCGCAACAAACGCCTGATTTTTCTCCTGTCCAAGTTCGTCCACGTCGGCATAAACCGGCTGCATTTTTGCCCAGTTTTTGTTGTTCTGCGAAATACGTCCATCCCAATTCTTATCCATGACTGTGACCGCCAGCACATACAGCGTCCTGTCAAATCCATATTGTCCGACCACATTCTGCACAGCCTTTCTGCTCAGAACATTGTCATGATAATGTTCGCAGATTGCCCGATCTATCGCGTCGCGGCAGGCGATATTGGCTTGTCTTGACATGCGATATTCTTCCATCTCACCATGCTTTTGCGCATATGTTCTCGGATACAGATACACCGGCACTTCACACTTTTGCATTTGTTCTTTCTGCATTTCAAGCACCTTGTCCAGCTTTGCTCGATCATACGCATAAATATAAAAGTTGTAATTGCCCTGTGTCGGATTGCAGCGAATCATATAGCTGTATGCCTTGGTATCTGCACGAAATCCGTACTCCTGTGCAGAACTTCCGTCAAACGCACAGTCCGGCATTGCATGGCAACACGCTGCCAGTGTTTTTCTGCAAGCTCAGCTTCCTGCGCAAACGGTTTTTCCAGTTCTTCCTTCGCCGCCTTCTCCTGTTGTTTCAGACCTTGGAGTTCCATCCTTGCTTTTTCCAAATTGTCTGGTACTCGTGCCAGACGATTGTCAATTCGCGTGATATTTCCTCTTGGATCGTTGCCAAGCTCAACGCTGTACGTCATGTTGCCGTGCATATTCAGCCAGTATGTTCTGCTTCCCGCATCAAAAGCAAGACTGGCACTCATTCCGCGATATGTCACAGCATCCTGAATGACGTCACCTTTCCATTTCTTGCAGCATTCTATCAGCGCCTGACCTGCCGCTTCCTTTTCCGTATACATTTTACCGCCGACTTCCATTTGGAACCCATCTTCCGGTAAGACATGCGCCTGTAAACACGCAATATCCTGTACATGACCCTCGATTCTTTCTGTTTTATTTTGAATCTCCTGCGGAAAATATCGAAGCAACCGGTCTTCAAGGCGATACTTCTTGCTTTGATAGTCCGCCTGCATCAGTTTGAGCCGCGAAACTTCGACATCCAAATCCATCTTTTCACGGATTCTTGCATCGCCCGCGCAAAGCGCCTTGATTTCGGCATAGGATAGAACCGATTCATCCACATCATCGCAGACACGTACCGGCGATTTGCTGGTCATGACCTGCGAGATAAACTTCTGCTTGTTCTCGATTGTCTGCCAACTGTACGCGTCAAATGTACCGTCCGTTACATATCTGTAAACGTACACATCGGCGTTCCGGTTTCCCTGTCGCACAATGCGTCCTGCTCGCTGTTCAAGGTCGCCCGGACGCCACGGACAATCCAGATCATGCGAAGCAATCAGGCGGTCCTGAACATTGGTTCCCGCTCCCATTTTTGCAGTACTGCCAAGTAAAATTCGCACCTGACCCGTGCGCACTTTCGCAAACAGCTCCTTCTTTTTTGCCTCCGTGTCTGCATTGTGTATGAATGCGATTTCGCTTTCCGGAACCCCCTGCGCCAACAGCTTTTCACGAATATCGTCATAAACGCTGAACTCCTTTTCCTGTCCGTTTTTCGGTGTTGACATATCGCTGAAGATGAGCTGCGTCAGTTTTTGCTCGCTGCCTTCACGATAAATTCTCATTACGTTACCGACGCAGGCATTGACTTTGCTTCCGGGGTCATCCGGCAGCATGGGATTTATAAGCCGCTGATCCAGCCCCAGCTTTTTCCCGTCCATCGACACCTTGAGCATGTTGTCAATGTGCGGATCGACCGCTCCGCCATGGATTTTGGCAGCGCGTTTTGACAGTTCCTGTACCATGCGCTTTTGAATTTCAGACGGCTGAACGACAACCGTTTCATAGTGCGCATTCGGCACAGGCAGATGAAGCTGATCCGCCGTTTTAATATCCGCAACCTCCTTGAACATCGCCATCAGTTCCGGCAGGTTAAAGAACTTCGCAAAGCGCGTCCGTGCGCGGTATCCGGTGCCCTCCGGCGCAAGCTCAATCGCGGTCACCGTTTCGCCGAACGTAGAAGCCCATGCGTCAAAATGAATCAGCCCCATCTTTTCCAGCGTCCCATATTGCAGATAGCGCTGCATCGTATACAGTTCCGTCATGGAATTGGACACGGGCGTGCCCGTCGCGAAAATAACGCCGCGTCCACCCGTCAATTCATCCATATATCGGCATTTCAAAAACATATCGGTCGATTTTTGAGATTCGCTGGTCGCAATTCCCGCCACATTGCGCATTTTGGTCGCCAGAAAGCCGTTCTTAAACGCATGCGCCTCATCCACAAAGAGCCTGTCCACGCCCAGCTCCTCAAAGGTCACGACGTCATCTTTTTTCTCGTCGGCTTTCAGCTTTTCCAGCCTTGCTTCCAGCGATTTGCGCGTCGCTTCCATGCGCTTGATGGTAAAACGCTCGCCATTCTCCCGCTCCATCTCCTCGATGCCCGCCGCGATCTCGTCAATCTGCTCGCGCAGCAGCCGCTCCTGACGTTCCTGCGAAATCGGAATCTTTTCAAACTGGCTGTGCCCGATAATCACCGCGTCATAATCGCCCGTCGCAATGCGCGCACAGAACTGCTTGCGTTTGGCTTTTTCAAAATGTTCGCGCTGGGATAGAGCCTCAAAAACTCGCTCGCCCATTGTTCCGTCAGATGATTGGGCACAACGAACATCGACTTCTGGCAAAGCCCCAGCCGTTTGCTTTCCATCGCCGCCGCCACCATCTCGAAGGTCTTGCCCGCGCCAACCTGGTGTGCAAGCAGCGTATTCCCGCCGTACAACACATGGGCAATCGCCGTTCGCTGATGTTCCCGCAGCGTAATTTCCGGATTCATCCCGTCAAACACGATATGCGATCCGTCGTATTCGCGCGGCCGAGTCGAGTTGAACAGCTCGTTATAGCGCGTCACCAGCTCATGCCGACGGGTCGGGTCTTTCCATACCCAGTCGTGAAAAGCGTCCTTGATCGCCTGCTGCTTCTGCTGGGCAATCGTCGTTTCCTTCTGATTCAGTTCCCGCTTTTCCCGTCCGTTTTCATCCTGCACAACATCGTATACGCGCGTATCCCGCAGGTTGAGCGTGTCTTCCAGAATTTTGAGCGCAGGCGCACGTCTGGTGCCGTATTTCATATGGTTATTCACGTTCTCCGACAGAAGGCTCTTGCCGTCTATCGACCACTCCGCCGTTTGCGGCGCGTAATTCACGTGGATTCGCCGCTGTTCGTAATAGGGAATTCCCAGCAGCTCGATCATAAAGCGCTGAATGTACGCCTTGTCCACCCATGTCGTACCGAGCCGCACGTCGATTTCGGATGCGTCCAAATCCTTGGGCTGTGCCGCTTGGAGCGCCTCAACGTTGACGGCAAAGGACGAGTCGCTTTCCGCCGCCGTCTGCGCCACGCGCAGCTTGGCACGCACATTGCCGGACAGATATTCATCCGCCGTCTGCCACGTCTGTTCCAGCGGGTCAAGGAAGATCACGCCCTGCAAGTCCGCAACGATTTCATCCTCCGCTTTGCCCGTCAGCCGTGCCATAAACGGCAGATCAACCTTCGCCCGCTCACCAATGGATACCGCAAGCGCTTCGCTCGCCGTATCCACCTGCGTAACCGGTTTCCTCCGCCGGATCGTTCGTTTGCTGAAAATATCCGCCTTGCGTTTGAGCTTCCTGTCTTCATCCAATATTTCAAGCGAGCAAAGCAAGTAGTATGAAGAATCGCCTTCAAACGCCCGCCCGTTGGCTTTGCCGTTGATGATCCCGTATTCGGCGCTGAACGCATCATACAGCCGACCCAATTCTGCCTGCTGTGCCCTGATCTCCGCGTCGCTGCCGTCCGTAAGCTGCAAATCAATCAATTTTCGCACACAATCCCGTAGCTCAATCATCCCCTTGACGCGCTCCTGCGTCGTCTGATTGAGTATGGGACGGGTCATCACCGAATTTTCGCGGTAGTAAACCTGACCGTTCACAAGCGCATACGAGAAATTGCGCACATCGGGATCAGCCGGAATCGTCCGTCCTTCGTTTATATCTATTTCGGATATTTCTATCCTTTTGTATTCTCCGTCGATGTTCCGCACCGCCGCATGGAGCTGCTGCGCGAGGTCTGCGCCGGGAATCGGTTCGCATGTGGTTTCCTTTTCGTTTCCATACATGCTCTTATCCCATGCCATCTTGCCCAATACCATGTCGGGATGCTCGGCAAAGTAGCTGTTGATGGGGATACCATCCTCCGTCTGTCCCAGATGCACCCAATCCGGCTCTATGTCGATAGGATGTTCCCTTTTTTGAAGAAAGAGAATATCCGATGTGACTTCCGTTCCCGCGTTGGCTTTGAAAGCGTTGTTTGGCAGGCGAATCGCACCCAGCAGTTCCGCCCGCTGTGCGATATATCGGCGCACATCGGGGGAAGCCTTGTCCATCGTGCCTTTGGATGTAATAAACGCAATCACGCCGCCCGGTCGCACCTGCTCCAACGCCTTTGCAAAAAAGTAGTCGTGAATCAGGAAACCGTATTTGTCAAACGGTTTGTCCGCGACTTTGTAATTGCCAAACGGTACGTTGCCGACAGCGACATCAAAAAAGTCTTTGCGGCTGGTCTTTTCAAAGCCCCTGATCTCAATTTGCGCATCGGGATAGAGCTGCCGCGCAATGCGGCCGGTGATGCTGTCCAGTTCCACGCCGTAGAGTCGGCTTTGGCTCATGCTTTCCGGCAGCATACCGAAGAAATTGCCAACGCCGCAGGACGGCTCCAATATGTTGCCGCTCTGAAAGCCCATGTTGCCCAGGGCTTCATACATTGCTCGGATAACCATCGGGCTGGTATAGTGGGCGTTCAGGGTGGAGCCGCGCGCCGCCGCATATTCCTCATCTGTCAATAGACTTTTGAGCTGCTGGTATTCTTCCGACCATTGCGCGTTATTCCCGTCATAGGCTTGCGGGATGCCGCCCCATCCGACGTACCCGGATAAGATTTCCTGCTCCTGCGGTGTTGCCTGCCTTTCCTCGGCTTCGATCTGTTTGAGTGTCTGGATGGCAGCGATGTTGAACGCATATTTCGTTTTTGCGCCGCCTTCGCCCAGATGATCGTCCGTGATGCGGAAATTATGTACGCTAGGCTGTTCGGTTTTTGTGCCGGATTCAATAGAAGTTTCAACATCTTCCTTCGATTGCTCATCAGGCGGTTTGGGGTTATCGGTTTCGACTTGATTCGGCTCTGTTTGCCCCTCAAACAGAAAGGTATTTCGCGCATCTTCAGCGAGCATCCGCTCGAAGTTTTCCCTCGGCTCTATCCTTGAAATTGGATAAAGCAACGTCGGATCACGCATGGTTACATGTGTATTCGTGACTTCTTCAATGATAAATGCCGTATTGCCCAAATAGACAGTATCGCCTGCCTGATAGGGCGGCATCGGAGGGTGGTGGTCATCGACTAAATCTGATGGACTTTCAGATTCCTGCGTTACAGCAACTTCTTCTGGTTGTTCAGGAAAATCGCGCCCTTCTACCTGCGCATGTGCCTTTTCGTCTGGATAATGACCATAAATGTACAGATACCGATGCTCTTGATGGTTGTAAACAGCGGCACCATCATAGGCAAATCCATCGCTTTCCATTGTGCCGTTCACATAGCCTTGCGCGACCTTGATTGCTTCTTCCAAGGTTTGATATTCGATTTTCTCATCAAACCCATTTTCAAAGTGGTGATAAACTACAACTTGATACTGCGGAGTCATCTGCTCGTCATAGTCATCAATCGCTTCTTTTGTCAACCATTCCGGTTTTGCAGGAAGCGTTTCATAAATCTCCCGCATTTTTGCAATCTGCGCGCGAACATTTCCCGCCCACAGATACTTTTCTGCACGACCGCCAGCGTCGAGAAAATAATCGCAGTCTGCTTTCAGACGGCTTAAAAGTCGGTAGTTTGGATTTTGTTCCTGTTCGTTTTGCCCCTGTTTACTCTGGAGATTGCCGTGCATGGCCTGCATAGTGGGCTGGGTCTGCTGCTCAATGGCAGAATCGCGAAATACCCTTGTGCCATCCGCTCCAAACTCCGCTTCATAAGCATTGATAGCATTTTCGGCTTCATGATCGACAGAAAGCAGCGTATAAACGTGATATGCGGCGCTGTTTTCCCGTTTTTCCGCAATCGTAACATCAACCTTATCTCGCAGCTGCTCCACATACTGTTCCAAGCTGTGTGCAGGTATTTTGCACATGGCAACACGCCCTACACCCTCTAAATTTCGGCTCGTCAGATTCAATCCAAGATTTTCCGCAGCCTGCCGTGCATCCTCATCATACAATTCAAAGAAGTCGCCAACCTGAAACAGTACAATTTCATCAGGATGCGCAGCCTTAATGCTGTTATAGGTGTCGTAATCCGTGTTTCGTGCTGAATCCTGTACCTCTTTCTTCTCGTAAAGTGCCTGCTTTTCGGGTGTCAAATAACGGTTCATCTGGATAAGTCCGTCAATCCGTTCGGCAACCTGATTCCATTTCAGCAGCACATCGGGACAGTTGCTTTTCCTGAGCTGTATCCCCTTTGCATCGTGGCTTTCCGAACTCCCATGTTCACCCGATACGCCGGGCATTCTCCCGCCTATCCCGTATTCGTTTTTCAGAAATTCCAGCTTTTCATTGGTGCTGTGAGGTGCTGAAAAGAACTGGTAAATTCGACTGCCCGCGCCCGCGATCGGAGCGTTTTGGGTCAGCACCGCGTCGATTTCATCCTGCGTCATAAAGCCGCGAACATCGGGCAGCAGCATCTCGCCTTCTGGCAGCTCCTTCCGCACCAATGCCAAATCCCTGAGACGGGGGAGAATGTCCCTCGGCAGAAGAAAACGAAAGCGCATCAGATCGGGCTGTATCGCGACCGCATCCGCAAAGACCTCCATCTGCCGGATCAACCCATGCAGGAATTCGGGCTGCTCCATCTTCTCGGAGAGATGATTGACGCAATCCGGGAAAATCAGCGGCGTATCTGTCATCAGGGAGAGATACCCGTTTTCTCTTGCGGCGCTGTCGCGGTACATATAGATCAGCCGCTCGGCGACCTTCCGTCGAATGGTTCCGGGGGCTTCCACGTTTTCGAGCTGTGTGCCGAATTGCCCGGCTTCAATCAGTTCGCCGACGCGCTTTGCGGCATCCGTCCACGATATGACCTGCGCATTGTTGGCATACCGCGCACGATCTCCGGCGGCCATTTGGATTCCGCTTGGGTCGAACCAGACCGAAAAACGCCGCCCATCCAATTCAAAGCCGTTGCCGTCGTGGTAAAGGGTCTTCATTCGCAGCGCGATTTCCTCGTTCGTTTTGCCGATCATCGCGTCAAACGCCAGCTCCATGCGGGTATCCTCGCCATTGCCGCCGAACCGCAGCGCCGTATCAAGCGCTTTGGATATAAAAGAAGGAGCGGAAACCGCTCGGTCATCCGCTCCCTCGCCATATTCGGTTATCGTTTCAAAAAGGCTCGTCTGCCCCGGATTTAAGCGTACACCAGCTCGTTCAGTACGATTTCCTCTGCCTGCGCTTTCAGGCTGTTCATCGCGCCGACCCACGCCATCGGGTCGCGTTCCTTCAGCGCTTCGTTCACGCCCTGCGCCGTCGCCATCTCGCTGACCATGCGGTTCACCCGCTCGTCCGCCGTCCGGTCGATTTCCGTCAGATGCGCCGTCAGTTCGCCCGTCAGCAGCAGGCTGTTGAACAGTATTTTCTTGTGTTCTTGCAGATACGCCTTGCGCATCCTGCCGTACCTGCCCAGCGTCGCCTGCCCGTCCGGGATTTTCAGGTCGGGAATCTGATAACCGTTCACCGTTTTGTAATTCAGCATATGGCCTGCTCCTTTCAACGCTCCGCGCTTCCCGCTCGATGCTTCTCAATACTTCCTCGGAGATTTCGCTGACCGCCGTTCCGAGTGCCGTCAACGCCTGCGGCGTGTTCCATTCAAGGATGGTCGTGAAATCTTCCGGCTCGAACCGATGTTCTTCCGCCAATCCGCAGCGGCTGAAGAGCATATACTGAACGCCCGTCGTCGCCGTATTGCGGAAAGCCAGTTCGAGGTTGAGTTCATCATACTCCATGAGGAGTGAACCGTCAACGATGTCGCGCAGCTCGTCCTGATGCTCCTGCCAGTAATCCATCGCTTTCTGCATGGCGATTTCTTCGAGCTGTCCCGCAAGTCCGCGATTGGCAGAAACCTCATATTCTTTTTCCAGCATCGTACCGATAACCGCGCTGTTTTCCTCATTTACCGCCCATACAAACGGAGAACGGGAATCTTTTCGCATCCCCGTATCGGCAGCATCAAAGACGTAATGGTAGCGGGGCACGTCGCCGGTCATATCCAGCAGCGCGATGCCTTTTGCGCCGTGCCGGACATACCGCCGCATGGTATTCGTCCACAGCTCAAACGACGCGCAGGCGGTCGCGCCCGGGCGTTGGGCGTAGATCATCATCTGGTCGTAAAAACCATATTTGTACAGAGTGGAAGCCGTTTGCAGAAACGAGCGCCACGTTTCCCCGTCGGCGGAGATCTCGCGCGCGGTCTGTGCGGCAAGCTGTACATAATTTTCCAGTTTTGCCATCTCATTGCTCCTGCATTTCTTTCTGTTTCCATTTCGGTTTTCTTTTTTGGGAAAGCCGCTTTTTGCCAGTTATCCCCAATTCATCAACAGGTTTCGTCGGGTTTTCAACATGGATGTCCACAGCTTATCCACACGAATCCCGTTTGGACATAGAAGAAGGCGAACGCTCGCGCATCCGCCCCTTGGCACATCTCCGTTTCTTCCTTTCGTTGTCCTCATATTCCCGCCATGCCGCATCCGCCGCCTTGCTCTGTCCGCACGGCTTTTCCATCATCAGCCGCTCGAACGGGCTGTTCGTGAAGTATCTCACTCCTCCTCGTTGTCCTCCCCGATTTCCTCCTCGTCGTCGTCATCGTCCAGTTCCGTATAGCGCGGCTGCGCGTCTCTCTTTTTGCCCAGCACAACGAACACCGCAGCGCCGCCCGCAATCAACATCACCAGCAGCACGAGGGCCATCATCGCCGTCGAATCGGTCGTTCTCTCCGCTTCCGGCTTAGGTTCGGCGGTCGGCTTCGGCGTAGGCGTTGCCGTGGGTTCGGGCGTGGGCTGTTCATCCTTGCTCACCACGCCGAAAAGGTCGCGGTCATCCACAAGGTTGAGGAAATAGGTTTCGTACTGCTCGCCGTCCTTGTCCAGCGGCTTGTCGTAGTCGATCACGAGGTAATACGTTTCTCCCTTGCGCGTCTGCACCGTGATGAACTGCTTGTTCGTCGCCTTAGAATACAGCAAATCCACCGTTTTCATGTTGCCGCCCATCGAAAAGGGCTTGCCCTCGGTCGGCTCGCCCGTTTCCGCACCGCCCGCAAGCTGTGCCAGCAGCGCATAGAGCGCGTCGATATCCGGGGCTGCTGTCGTCTGCGGCTGCATGGTCGCCTGCGGCACGTCCGTGGGCATCGGCGTTGCGGTCGGCTTCGGCGTGGTCTTTGCGCCGCCGGAGGACGGTTTCTTTGTCGCGGAAGGCCTGCTGTCATTGCCGCTCGAACCGCTGCCATCCCTGCCGTAGAAGGGATTTTTCACATACACCTTCTGCGACACGTTGCCCGCCAGATCGACGGCGTAAATGGCAATCTGCTGCCTGCCGTCCGCGTATTCGCGGATGTTCGCGTCCAGCGTCGTTCCGCTATATTTGAGCTTATGCCCGTTGACGTACACCGCCGCCACGCCGGAGGTGGAATCGGTCGCTTCGATGCAGATCACCTCGCCGCTCACACCTGCCCTGACGGCCGGCGGCGTGCTGTCAAAGCAGGAAATCGCTTCGCTTTTCGCCTGCACATTGCCCGCACGGTCGGTAATGGACACATGGATCGTCGCGTTCTCCCGCAGCTCCACCGCATAGCCCGCGCTCTGATCGTCGCTGTCTACGACGGTCTGCCAGCCGTTTTCCGTCGCCACGACGATTCGGATGTTCGCCCAGCCCGTTCCGTTCACATCCACGATGTTGATTTTCGCCGTCGCCTTGTCCTTCTGCCACTTTGCCGGGGACACAACCGTGATTTTGTACGCGCCCTCCGGCATCGGCTCAGCGGTCGGTTCGGTCGTGGGCTGCTGCGTCGGCTCTGTCGTAGGTTCAGCCGTCGGTTCGTCCGTGGGCTCAGTCGTCGGCTGTTCCGTCGGCTCAGTCGTCGGCTGTTCCGTGGGCTCAGTCGTCGGCTGTTCCGTCAGCTCGGCAGTCGGTTCGCCTGTCGGCTCTGTCGTAGGCTCGTTCGAGGGTTCAGCCGTCGGTTCGTCTGTGGGCTGCGCCGTGGATTCTTCCGTCGCTTCTCCCGTTTCCGTCCGCCCATCGGGTTCTTCTGCTTCCTGCACAGGATGATCAATTTCCCTGCTTTCGCTCATGTTTTCGTCCTGCACAGCTTCCTGTACGACCGCTTCGCCCGCCACGCTTTCCGCCTTGACCGCCAGCACCGATCCGCCCAGCACTGCGCAGAGCGCCAGCGTCAAAATGCGCATCCCCATCTTATTCTTCAAAAGATTCATCGTCCTGCCGTTCCTCCTGTTCTTCATGTTCCTCTTTGTCCTGCGGCGGCTTGCCCGCCAGAAAATCTTCCAGCTCCTCCGGGGTCAGCCGCATACTGCGCACGACGTAGAGGATGCCCATGTTCTCCGCTTCCTCCTGCCGCTGTGCCAGCTTCTTTGCCTTTTCCTCGGCGCGCTTGGCGGCGTTGTCCGCCTTTTCTCGGTTGTTGCGAATCTTCTGCAAATCCGCGCGCCAGTTCATCTTCTTTGCCATGCTTTATTCGTACATCCTCCCAAACCCATAAAAATGTTCCTGCCAATAGGCGCAGCTCAAATCCGCATACGAGATCGGATTGCCGCAGTTCAAAATGTACCCGTCGCCCACATACAGCGCGACGTGCGTGATGCCGTCGTTCCCCGCCACGCCGTCGCCCAGCGTGCCCTGAAAGAAAATCAGGTCGCCCGGACGCGCTTCTTCCGGCTCAATCGGCATACACGCCGTACAAGCTCGTCGCGCCCAGCCTGCCGACGTCCCGCACACCCGACTCTTTGAATATCCACGAAATGAAGCCCGAACAGTCAAACGACGTTTCCGGGCTGTCGCCGCCCCAGACGTAGGGATAGCCGATATACCGTTCGCCCACCTCGATGAGCTTGGCAAACTTGGGGTCAGCCTGTTTGTATGCTTCCGGGACTTCGTATTCCATCGGCTCTTTGAGCTGCGATGCGTGCGGCTTGCCCGCGAACAAATCCGGGTAATTGCCCAGCGTCGCCATGTACAGCGCATACATGCCGACCTTTTCCCGGCTCAGCACCATGAACGGCAGGTGAGAGAGCATGTTGTTGACCAGCTTCACCTTGCATATCGTATAGGTGTATGCCACTTCGATTTGTACCCAGTTCTCCCGCCACTTCATCTCGCCCGTTTGGGGGTCTTCCACCTGCTTATATTCCTTCTTCCATTCCGTGCGGTATCGCGTTTCCTTTTCGACCGCGGTTGTCAGCTTATACTGCTGCTCAAACAGCAGCTCCAACGTCGGCATCGCCGTGTCCACCGTCCACTCCCCGCCGATGCGCGCGCTGACCAGCGCCAGCAGCACATACGGGTCGTGCCAGATTTCCATCTGCTCCACCTGCACCTCGTCGTAGCCGGGATGAATCTCGCCGTACCTGTCCAGCTCGTCTTGCAGCGCATCCTCCATCTCGCAATACGCCCGTTCAGCGGCAATCAGGTCATCCTCCTCAGCGGGATAGGTGCCGATGACCAGCGATTCGAGCAGCGACTGCGCAATCGGCATACACCCGGACAGGCTGCTGAGCATATACGTCATCATCACCGCAAGGAGCAGGATGACCAGCTTTCCCCGATTTTTCCGGATGAACACCTCGATTTTCCGCTCCGTCCTTTGAACGGGCGTGAACACGGCTTCGCCAGCGCCCTGCACGACGATCCCTTCCGCCTGCCGCCCGGTCTGCGCCGCCGCGTACTGCCGCTGAATCTGCTTTTTCTGCCGCTGCTTGGACATCCGCCGCACGCTGGATTCCGCGCCCTGCCTGCCCGTCCGCACCGCCTGCACCCCGACGTTTTCTTCTTCTTCCGTTTCGTCCACAGGAAGCACCGCGTCGGCCAGCACGTCGGAAAGCGCATCCGCCGCGCTTTCCGTGTGCCGCAGCATAGAGGGCGGCTTGGGCTTTTCCGCCTCGAAGCGCAGGCGGTGCGCCTTACTGCCCGCGAGCCTTTCGCGCTTTCTCATCGCAAAACACCCGCCAGTCGTGCTGCGCCATCGCGTCCGCCCGCGCCGCCGCCCTGCACAGGGACAGCATCACCAGCACCACAAAGCAAACGCCCAGCACCGTCGCCAGAATTTCCATCATCCGTTTTCCTCCTCCTGACCCGCCGTTTCATTCAGGCGGGTCGTCATCAGCCGGTAAAGCTCCGTGTCCTGCGGAAAACGATCCACAAAAGGCAAAATCGTATCGCCGTAGAGCAGCAGTCCCTCGCCCGCGCCGGACTGCTTCACATAAGAAAGCTGACGCGCGGAAATGCCCAGCTTTTTCGCCAGAATCTCGCGGTCGCCCGGCGCCTGATTGAGCATCAGGATAAAGTCGCTGTTTTCAAAGATGTTTTCGATTTCCGCGCTTGCCAGCAAGTCCTTCAGGTTCTGCGTAATCGCCGTCGGGATGCCGCCCCATTTTCGAAAACGCTTCCAAATCTCCACGGAGTACGCCGCCGTCTGTGGCTCTTTCAGCAGCAGATGGAACTCATCCATGTAATACCGGGTCGATTTCTTCTGCGCCCGGTTGATCGTCACCCTGTTCCAGACCTGATCCTGCACAATGAGCATCCCCAGCTTTTTAAGCTGCTTGCCCAGCCCCTTGATGTCGTAACAGACCAGTCGATTCTTCAGGTTCACGTTCGTGCGATGGTTGAACAGGTTCAGGCTGCCATGCACATAGATTTCAAGCGCCGTCGCAATCCTCTGGGCTTCGGGTTCGGGCTGAATCTTCAGCTCGACGTACAGATCCTCCAGAATCGGCATGGTTTCCGGCTTCGGGTCGGCGAAATACGCCTGATACACCGAACGGACGCACCGGTCGATGACCGTCTTTTCAATCGGCTGCAAGCCCTCCTTGCCGCCGACGATCAGCTCGCACATCGACAGCACAAAGTCGGATTTCAGCGTCACTGGGTCTTCCTCATCCGCGTAATTCATGTTGATATCCAGCGGATTGATGTAGTCGCTGCCGACGGGCGAAATGCGGATGATCTGTCCGTGCAGCCGCCTGACCAGCGGCGCATACTCCGCTTCCGGGTCGCAGATGATGATGTCGTCGTCCGTCACCAGAAACACGTTGACCATTTCCCGCTTCGCCGCAAACGACTTGCCGCTGCCCGGCGTACCCAGAATCAGCCCGTTCGGGTTGCTCAGCAGCTTGCGATCTACCAGAATCATGTTGTGGGACAGCGAATTCACGCCGTAATACAGCGCGCCTTCGCTTTTTTGAAACAGCTCCTGCGTCGTAAACGGAATGAAAATACCCAGCGCGCTGGTCGTCAGCCCGCGCTCGATGCGAATCGGGTTCACGCCCAGCGGCAGCGCCGCCTGCATCGCCCGCTCCTGCTGGAAATCCAGCGTCACCAGCGAACAGTTCATCGTCTGCGCGATGCTCCGGCACTGCTGCACATCCGCCTTGAGCTTGCGCTTCGTGTCCGCCGCGTTGACCAGAATAAACGTCAGCATCAGCATGCGCTCATTGTGGTTTTGCAGGCTTTTGAGCATGTCCTTTGCGCCCGCGTCCAGCGTCGTCAGGTCGCTGGGCAGGATATCCATGTCATAGCCGGAACGCACTGCGCGCTTTTGCTCCTCGATCTTCGTCCTGTCCAGCTCGGTGATCTTGCGCTTGACCATCTTCACGGCTTCCGTCTGGTCGATGGCGCGGATGTGCATGGACACGATCAGGCTGCTGTCCACCGCCAGAAACGCTTCCAGCGCCCGGTCGGACAGGTCGGCGGCGGTAATCTGCAAGAACGACGCGCTGCAAAATTTCTCCCCAATTCTGAACGTGCGCCCGTCCGGGAACTCGAACGAGGCGGGCGCGATGAAGTCCCGCGTAGACAGCCCGGATGGCGCGAGCCAGTCCCAGTCAAACGCGAACGGCTCTTTCGTATCCATGTGAAAGATGCCGTGCAGCAGCGCCAGCCGCGCTTTGCCGTCCAGCGCCTGCGCGTGAACGCCCATCCGCTTGAAATTGCCCAGCAGCTCCGCCTCGATGCGTTCAAGCCGCGGCTTTGCGTTGCGCACACTGTCCGCCTCGATGGTGAACGTCAGGTATTTCGTCTTGCGCAGGCCGTTGTTGCCCCGCGCGAGCTGGTTTTGGAGCATCTGCGCATATTCCTCGCGGATGCCGTCAAAATCATCCTGCCGCGCGGTCATCTCAATGCGGTCATCTCCTCCGCTCTGTCCGTTTTCCAGATTGAGAAACGAAAACTCGAAGGAAACCGAGCTGTCAAAGTAGTTGATGAACTCGCACCAGCTCCCAAAGATCGCGTCCTTATCCTCGTTTTCGGAGAGCTGATAATTGATGTCCTGAAACTGAATCGTCTTGTTGTAGCGGTTCACGTCCACCCGGCAGACGCCGTCCGGGTACATCCGCTGATAGGGGATCGTCTGCTGCGCGCTGACGCGGTTTCCGTGCCCGCTCCGCGCGCGGCGGATGACCGCCTTAATCTGCCGCTTTTCGCTTCCTGTGAGCTTTCTGTTTGTTGCCTTGAGCAATGGCTTTCACCTCGTTTTCAAGCTGCGCCTGCTTTTCCAGCAGCGCATAAATGTTCTGGGTCTGATAGATTCTGCGTCTTGGGCGCAGATAGCGGCTCTCGATGATGTGCCGCAGCACGGCTTCCAGCGGTTCGCCGTTCTTTTCATACAGGCCAAGCGCGAAAAACGGCATCATGGCAAAGATCATAAGAAACGTCGCCATGCTGCCGGGCAGCGCGTTTTTCGTCAAAAAGAAAAGCGGTACGCCGATGAGCGCCCCGCCGGAAAAACAGATAACCTGCCGCTTTGTCAGGTTCAGAATCAGCTTCTGCCTGACTTTCGTCAGGTCTTTCGGAATGGGAACGTATGCCACATTCATCCTCCTTATCAAGTATAAGTCCTCATGTGGGAAATCCAAGAACCTCAGGTTCTTGGCGGGGTATGGGGCAGCGCCCCATATCGTTCCCCCCTCGTTCTCCCCCATCAGTGCGCATGAAATATGCTCCGCGCCAGACTGCTTGTCTTAAACAGCGTAAAGCACAACAGCACCGTGTACCCCATGCATGTCCAAATCGCCGTGGATACGTCGCTCTCCACCGCAATCCCGCGCACCAGTATGGCATAAATCGCCACGCAGATGATGATGAGAAACGCCTGAAACCCCAGTGCAAAAAGACTTCGCAGATAGTTCTGCCCCATCTGCCCCCATTCGCGGTTCGCCATCGTCGCCATCGGGATGGGCGCAACCGAGGTTACAAGGTAAATCTCGATCATGCGTCCATAGGTGATGATGAAAATGCAAATTGCCAGCGCCCACATCGTAAAGCCGACAAACATGCTCTGCACCCATAATCCAAACAGCGCGCCCAGCTCCATCTCCGCCAGCTTCGCTTCAAGCCCGACGATGACGCTGTCGATGCGGATATCCGTATCGGCAATCACCAGCCCCGACGCACGGCTGACCACGCTCTGCGCCACGTCGAACACCGCCATCACGATGTTCCATGTGTTGGTCACAATGACCACCGCGCACGCCGTCTTGAACACCCATTTTGCCAGCATGAACGTGTCCATGTCGTGCATGTTATTGCGGTCAACGATCATCTGAATCAGCTCCAGCGTCGCTACCAGCGCGAGAATCACGCCCGCAATCGGGAGAATCACATTGTCGCTCAGGTTTCGAATCATGCCGAATACGCCGCCGTTCCACGCCTGCGGCGTTGCGCCTACGTTGTCCGCAATGCCCGCCACCTGCCGATTCACATTGTCAAACAGCCCTGTGAGATTGCTCATAATGCTGCCGATGAGCAGTTCCTTGAGCCACTCCGTAACCTTATCCCAAAGAAAATTCAAAATAACCACCTCCTCTCACGCCAAATTGCGTAAATGCCCGTCGTCCGTCAGCCGCCGAAAAGCCCGGTCAGCAGCGGAATCAGCGTCGTGCCGATCAGGGCGACGCCTGCGCCGGCGACGAATTGTTTTGCGCCCTGCGACTTCGCGCCGGGGTTGTCCCCGCCGTAACCTTCCAGCAGGTTAATGCCGCCCCAGATAGACAGAATCGCGCCGATGGCGACAACGAGGGATTGAAGCACCGTAACCGCCTGATTGAAAAAAGCCATTCTTTTTTGAGCCGGATATCGGGTTTATCGCGCAAAACCGAATGAAAAAAGCACCTGCATCCTCCTGCAAGCGCGCTCCCGTCCGGCTTTCTCCTTTTTCATATTTTGTTTTTCCGGTTCTGCGCACAAGGCATACCGGGGCGGAGAGCGCCCCCGCATCATGCCGCGCAGCATGATTGGTTCCTTTCACATTTTCCTCCTGTTACTCGAGGGACAATTCATCCCCATTTTCCTCTGCGTCCACCTCATACACATCCGTCACCGTATCCGCCTTGACCTTCATCCGCCTTCGGATAAATCGCTCCACATCAAAGGCATTTTGGGGGTCTGCATCGGACAGATATTTATAATGCGGATGCTTTGTAATGTCATACTTGCTCGACAGAAACGGGCGCACGCCGCGAAGCTGCAAGATGCACTTGCCGCCGTCCATCACTTCAAGCTCATCCACGGTCAACAGGCTTTTCCCGAGCTTCTGGTAATTCAGGCTGTGTGACGTTTCGCGTCCCCTCGATTCGCCTGTGTTGTAGGTGTCGATGGTCTCGCGCCCCAGCGCTTCGGACAGAGCTTTGAGCGTCGTCGGTTCTTTGCCGCCGAGAAACAGGCTCGCGTCACAGTTGCCGATGACGGTTTCAGCATTGTCCTTGTACAATGCCTTGAGCTGGCTCCGCGTCTGCAAAATCAGACACGCAGAGATTTCTCGGCTGCGAATCGTCGCCATCA